>RCNI01000794.1_pt1 | contig 18493 bp, 12 predicted proteins | sample 2041151 | NCBI WGS metagenome assembly RCNI01 (sample SAMN09708214, study PRJNA481090) | feces metagenome | isolation source: feces | place: Antarctica: Albino Rookery | reverse complement strand
CCTTTTGAATCTCGGAATCAAAGACCGCTCCCCGAAGGATATTCTGGAAGAGGCAATCATCAATAAATCTGCCGACGGAATTATCCTCAATGGATATTTTGCCACACCGGAAATCGAGCGGCTGTTTCTTCGGTACGACTACCCGCAGCTCTGCATCGGCGCCCCGGATTTTGATTCCATTCTCTCGTGGGTCGATACCAATCATATGCTCTCCTCCAGTCTGGCCGTGGAGCATCTGCTGAACCGCAACCGAAAAGACATCGCTTTTATAGGCGGACAGCCGGATGAAAAAATTTTTATGGAGCGTCTGCGTGGATTCCGTGTAGCCATGCAGAAACAGTCTCTGCCTGTGCGGGAGGATTTTATTGTCTTTAACAGCCCCCGCATTGACGAGATCACTGCTTCCGTCAAAGCGCTGCTGTCTCTCCCCCAGCCGCCCAACGGCATCATTTGCAGCAACAGCCTGATTGCCGTAGGCGCTGTGCGGGCCGCCGAGGAGCTGGGAATTGCCATTCCCAGAAAGCTTGCCATTATCGCTTTCGACGATTACCCCTATTCTCCCATTCTTCTGCCCCGACCCACCGTCATCAACATTGATCTTTACCATCTTGGCAGCCATGCAGGAAATCTGATGCTTAAAAGAATCAAAGATCCCACCATGCTGACCCAAAGCTATACCGCTCTCCCCCGCCTCATCCACAGAGAAACCACATGAGTTTTTCATTCTCCATGCGTCCGGCAGGCCATTCCTATTTGGCAAAAAGCAATACTCGGTTCAATTATTCTTGCGTTTTTTGTATAATCCGCTATAATAGGCATGTGAGGTGAAAAATGTGAGTAATCGTTTTCGTATGTCCACTGCACTGGATGTGGACGATCTGCTGATGGAGTGCATCCCCTACGCCATCCGGCTGGCCAATGAAAAGTACCATTTTGACCCGCCTATTTCCATTTACGAGGTAGACCATTGGGGCAAGCTGGGCACCCGGGCAGATGTGATTTTTGAGTTTTTCGACGATCCTGAGTTTTACCGCAATCAGCCGGTGATTCCCGGCGCAAAGGAATTTGTGCGGAAGCTTTCTAAAATGACCGATGTGTTTATCTCCACTTCCATCCCGCCCAAATTCATGGGCATCCGTGCCCAGCGGATCATGGATGAGTTCCCGGAAATTCCCCCGGAGCATATCTACATGGGCTCCCGAAAGGATAAGATCAATGTAGATATTCTTTTTGACGACGGTATGCATAATGTGTTCAAATCCAATGCGGCCTACCCCATTCTGATGCGCCGCCCATGGAACCAGATCGCCACGGGTATGCTGGCCGTCAATAACTACGATGAATTTCTGAAGCTTCTGGAAGTCATCACCACCAGCTATTCCCGGGTGGAAGAAAGCGGCAGGCGGCCGGATATTGTGGTTCTGGTCGGCCCCTCCGGCTCCGGCAAGACAAAGGTAGCCAAGAAAATGCTGGACAAGCTGGACTGCTTCGGCAAGCTGGTGAGCTATACCACCCAAGACCCCACGGCACTGAAGGAAAACGACTGGTACACCTATATTTCCAGACATCAGTTTTTTGAAATGCTGGACAAGGGTATGCTGTTTGAGTCCACCATGTATGCCGGCCACGGCTTCGGCTCCAAGAAAGAGGATGTGGACAAAATTCTCTCTGAGGGAAAAATCGTTCTGGCCACCATGGATATCTGCGGCGCCATGGCACTGAAAACCAATTTCAAGAATGTTGTCACCGTCTACATCAAGCGGGACAAGCGCACACTACTTTCCTCTATCCTTGCAAAGAACAGCACCGATGAAGACAAAGTCAACCGGATTTTGTCCATCGACCACGAAAAGCAGAACGAGGAAATCTGCGACTATGTAGTTCCGAACACCGGTTACGACGAAACCGCCGAAGAAATCATCCGTCTTTTGAATCTTTCAAAGGAAAGCATCTGACCGGCACTGCAAATAACGGGCAAACCCTCGCTGAGCGTAAAAACTCAGCGAGGGTTTTTAATTGGCATTTCCTCCAAAAATTTTTCAAATTGTTATTGACATTTTGTATTCTTCGGCATACAATATCAATAGATGATATCATATATCGATATTGCATAAGGAGGTGAAGGACATGGCTCGCAAAGCCATGGAAATTTTAACAGAATCCATGTTTTATGTGCTGATGGCGCTGAAAAAAGCGCCCATGTGCGGCACGGATATTGCCGCCGCCGTGGAGCGCCGTACCCAAAACCGGGTTCTCCTTGGCCCCGCCACCCTTTACACCATCCTCGGAAAATTTGAGAAGGAGGGGTATATCCGGGAAATCGCCGTCAGCGGGCGAAAAAGGACCTACGAAATCACCGCAATTGGTTTAGAAGCCTATGAAAATGAATGGGAGCGTCTGCGTCAATGTCTTGCGGATGCCGAAGAATCAGAAAGGAGCTGTTAACTATGAGTAGCGAAACCAGAGCTTTTATGGCCCCCTGTTCTTATCTGGATATCGAGGGAATGCAAACCTGGCTGGAGGACATGGCCGCTGATGGCTGGCTCCTCCAAAAGCGCCTGTTTTTCCTGAACCGTTACCGTTTTTATAGAATCTCTCCCCTGAAAACACGATACCGCTTGATGGCTGTTTCTGACAATCTGGAACGCTGGAATACAGCCCCCAATGCAGATCATCAGTCCCTTGCCGAAGAATTTGGCTGGGAGTATGTCTGCAAATGCAAATTGTTCCATGTTTACAGGGCCTACGATGAAGAAGCCCGGGAACTGAACACCGATCCCACTGTGCAGGCAGAATCTCTGCGTTATATCCAGCGTCGTGCACTGTTTTCGGCACTGATTGCCGTGCTGATTCCTCTTGCATTTATGGCAATTCTCTGGTTCTTTTCCGGCACAGTTGGTATGTGGCGTTCGATAATTCGTGATTATACCATTTTCGGATATTTTCGGATGTTCATTCTGCTGTCCATCAGCGTAATGGGCATTTACCGTTCAATCACTTTGCTGCGTCTGCGCCACCGTCTGAAAACACACGGCCTTCCCATCGAGCGTAAGGATTGGCAAAAGAAAGCCCGTCTCAACCGTGTTTCCCGCTGTGTGGGACTGGTATTGTTTGTGTTCCTGTTATACTCCTCTATGGTGCTGCAAGTAGCGCAGACGGACGGAATGGGAATTTACCGGCTTGCAAAGGAAGGTCCCCAAATGCCGTTCCCGACAGTTCTCGATTTGGCAAAGGAAAGCGACATTGCATCTATTGAGCGCTCTGGCTCCAGTAGCGTGAATGTTTGGAGCCACTATCTCAGCCCCATCAACTATACATGGAGTGAAATTACCGATGCTGTAGATGCAGACGGTAACAAAGGCATGGTCAGTCTCACAATTGACTACCATGAATTATGTTCCGAATGGCTCGCACGCAGGATTGCAAACGAATACAAGCGGCAGGCGATTAAAATCGGTACACCCATGGAAAAAGCCGCAGACAGTGGTTGGGATATGGCCTACTTCTATCTTAACAGCTACGGAAAGCCGACAGCCGTCCTGCAAAAGGGGAAAATTGTCATGCGTGTGGAATTCCCCCGTCAGGATTTGGATGACCCCTATCTGAATTTTGACCACTGGATAGAAACCATGCTGGCAAAGCTGAACTCCGCCAGCAGATAGCAAAATAACCGCATAACAAAGCGAGCAGGTAACCCTCGAAAGGGTTGCCTGCTCGCTGTCTGCATTTTAAGCCAAATCCGCATCAAATACGGCGTTCAGGAAAAATTTCCGTCTTACGCAGCCTTGCTGTTCTTAGCGGAGAGATACTTTCTCTTGAAGAACTTCACGCACTCCACAACGGGAATTACAGAAATTGCCAGACCCATAGCCACGGCATACTCAGCCAGAGAGATATGGCTGAAACCGAAAGCATCGCTGAGGAAGGGCACATAAATTACAGTGGTGGTGAGAATCAGAGAGAGGATCATTGCGCCGAAAAGGAAGAGGTTGTGGCTGTGTAGAGAGAAAACAGACTTAAGCTGAGATCTCATGTTGAAGCTGTGGAAAATCTCAGCCATAGACATGGTCAAAAATGCCATGGTCATGCCGTCGGGGCTGTTGGCGATTTCCCAGACACCGGCTTCCATATAGTGGCCGATGAAATAAGCCGCCAGAGTAACGACGGAAACCAGCAGGCCCTGATAGGCACAGTCAGTGCCGAGGCCGCCGGCAAAAATGCCGTCCTTGGGGTTTCTGGGCTTGCGCTGCATGATGTCCGGCTCTGCCTCTTCCATGCCCAGCGCAAGTGCCGGGAAGCAGTCAGTAATCAGGTTGATCCAGAGGATGTGAACCGGCTCCAGAATGGTGAAGCCCAGCATGGTTGCGGTAAAGATGGAGATCACCTCGGAGAGGTTGGAGGACAGCAGGAACTGAATGGCCTTACGGATATTATCATAAATCCGTCTGCCCTCGCCCACGGCGCTGACGATGGTAGCAAAGTTATCATCTGCCAGAACCATATCGGCAACATTCTTGGTAACATCCGTACCGGTGATGCCCATACCTACGCCGATGTCGGCAGCCTTAATGGAGGGCGCATCGTTGACACCGTCGCCGGTCATGGCAGTGATGCAGCCACGCCGCTTCCACGCATTTACAATCCGCACCTTGTGCTCGGGCTGTACACGGGCGTAGACGGAATAGTTTACCACCTGCTCAAGGAAATCCTCGTCGGAGATTTCGTCCAGCTGTGCGCCGGTGATAGCCTGTGCAGGGTCATCGATAATTCCCAGCTGCATTGCAATTGCAACGGCGGTGTCCCGATGGTCACCGGTGATCATAATGGGACGGATGGATGCGCCGCGGCATTCTGCGATAGCATCGGCAACTTCATCACGAACCGGGTCGATCATGCCTTCAAGGCCCAGAAAAATCAGATCATTTTCGAGGTTTGCAGGTTCAAAGCTCTCGGGCGTGCTGTCCCAATGTCTCTCCGCTCCTGCAAGGACACGGAGGGCCTTGTCGGCCATTTTCTTGTTCTGAGCCAGAATCTCTCCCCTGACCTGTTCGGTCAGCGGAAGGATTTGTCCGTCCTTCAGCACCTTGGTACACTGCTTCAGCAGCTCGTCAGGGGCGCCCTTGGTGAACTGAATGATCTTGCCGTCAGCACTCTGATGGACGGTACTCATGAGCTTACGCATGGAGTCGAAGGGTGCCTCACCGATTCGGGGCATTTCCGCCTTCAGATCGGGCTTGCGGAAGCCCTTTGTCCGTGCAAAATTCACCAGCGCATTTTCGGTAGGCTCGCCTACGGCGTTTTCGGTTTCGTCCAGTTCGGAATCGGAACAAAGAGCCATGGCCTTTGCCAGACGCTCTTCGTCGTCGCAGTATGTGTCCACCACGGTCATCTTGTTCTGAGTGAGGGTGCCGGTCTTATCGGAGCAGATGATCTGGGTGCAGCCCAAAGTCTCTACGGCGGTGAGCTTGCGGATTACGGCATTTCTCCGGGACATTTTCGTGACACCGATGGAAAGCACAATGGTAACCACTGCGGAAAGGCCCTCCGGGATTGCCGCAACGGCCAGAGAAACCGCCACCATGAAGGAATTCAGAATATTAGCGCCGGTCATGGAGCCGTTCTTCAGAACGCCCACGGCGAAAATCACAGCACAGATGCCCAGTACGATCCAGGTCAGCACCTTGCTGAGCTTTGCCAGCTGGATCTGCAGAGGGGTCTTGCCGTCCTTTGCCTGACTGATGGCATCGGCGATCTTGCCCATTTCTGTCTGCATGCCGGTGGCGACCACCACGGCCTTGCCCCGACCGTAGGCAATGGAGCTGCCCATGTAGAGCATATTGCTTCTGTCGCCCAGCGGAACGGCCTTTCCGTCAGGGTTGGAAATTTCCTTTTCCTGCTTGTTAACAGGCACGGACTCGCCGGTAAGGGCGGATTCCTCTGCCTTGAGGCTGGCGGCCTCCAGAATTCTGGCATCGGCAGGCACAGCATCGCCTGCTTCCAGCAGGATGATGTCACCAACTACAATATCTTCGCTTTTAATCTGGCGAATCATTCCGTCCCGCAGCACCTTACTGGTTGCGGCGGACATTTCATTGAGGGCTTCAATTGCCTTTTCAGCCTTGCTTTCCTGCATCACGCCGAGAACAGCGTTCAGAACCACAACAAACAGAATGATGAAAACATCTGTGAAGGATTCCCCGGCGTAGATACTGGTCACAGCGGAAATTCCCGCCGCCACCAGCAAAATGATGATCATAGGATCAGCCAGCTGGGAAAGGAATCTGCGGAAAATAGAAACCTTCTTGGCTTCTACCAGCTTGTTCTTTCCGTCTTTTGCAAGTCTGGCGGCAGCTTCGTTGCCGCTGAGGCCCCTGTCGCTGGACTGAACTTCTGCCAGCACTTGCTCGGATGGGCGTAAATAGTGGTCCATTTTCATTCTCCTTATCATTTTTCGTGGAAATTGACATATAAAAAAGACCTGTGTATGGAAAAATCCATACACAAGTCTCATTCTCAAAGGTTCATAATACCCTTTTAGTCAGACCAGATACAGGTCACTCCTGTAACATGAATGTTGATCTGACACGCCCGGGGGGCGTCAAATTACTCCCGTTGTGTGGGAACATTCTATCATTAAAATTTTGGGAAGTCAAGGGGGATTCTCCCGCAAAATCACTTTTTTCTATATAGCACCGGCGGTGTGATCTTCGCCAATCAGTGGGGAAGATACTGTACTTTCCCTGTAAGCTATGGTATACTGAAGCCATAAAAATCCAATCTGGAGGAACTTCTATGGAACAGCAGCACAAACGGCGGGTGCATTACTCCGGCACCCACCCCAAGCGCTTTGAAGAAAAATACAAGGAACTGAACCCGGAAAAATATAAGGATACCGTGGAAAAGGTCATCGCCCGGGGCAACACCCCGGCAGGAATGCACATTTCCATTATGGTGGATGAAATTCTGGACTTCCTGCAAATCGAACCCGGCCAGGTGGGCGTAGATGCCACGCTGGGCTACGGCGGCCACACCCGGCGGATGCTGGAAAAGCTTGAGGGACAGGGACACATCTACGGACTGGATGTAGACCCCATCGAGTCCGTAAAAACCGAGCAGCACCTCCGGGAACTGGGCTTCGGTGAGGAAATTTTTACCAGACGCCTGCAAAACTTCCGGGACATCGACCGGGTGGTTGCCGACACCGGACGGAAGCTGGACTTTGTGCTGGCAGATCTGGGCGTGTCCTCCATGCAGATTGACAACCCCGAGCGAGGCTTTTCCTATAAAATCGACGGTCCTTTAGATCTGCGCCTGAATCCTCAGGCCGGCATCACCGCCGCCCAGCGTCTGGCTGAGCTGGATCGGGATGAAATTGTGGGAATGTTCATCGAAAACTCAGACGAACCTTATGCAGAAGAAATTGCGGATGTGATTATGGCACGGCGTGCCGCCGGAAAAGCCATTGAGACCACCACGGATATGCGGCGAGCTGTGGAAGATGCACTGGCGTTCCTGCCCGCAAAAGAGCGGAAGGATGCCGTGAAAAAATCCTGCCAGCGTACCTTTCAGGCCCTGCGGATCGACATCAACAGCGAATTTGAAGTGCTCTACGAATTTCTCGAAAAGCTTCCCACAGTTATGGCCCCCGGCGGACGAATTGCAGTACTAACCTTCCACTCCGGCGAGGATCGCCTCGTCAAAAAGTCCTTTAAGGCGCTGGCGCAGGAAGGAGTTTACAGCGATGCTGCCCGGGATGTGATCCGACCCTCAGCACAGGAATGTTTCCGCAACCCCCGTGCCAAATCTACCAAAATGCGCTGGGCCGTTATGGCAAAGTGATCAAATGTAAAGACCTCCGGCTGAGCCGGAGGCCTTTTTGCTGACTAAAACACTCCCCTGTTGTACCGGAACTGGGCGTACAGCATAAGCACAAAGCCAAGCCCCATAACCGCCAGAGAACCATACTCGACCCACGCCGCAGGGAAAACGGCAAACAGAATCGAAAACAGCATCGTTCCGATACCGATGAAAACCGTTCCCAGTCCCATGACAAAGCAGTAAGCCTTTTGATCTTCCTTCCTGACTTTCCGGCGGTTATACCAGTGGATCGTTGCTATATTTCCGCGCATATTAAAAACACCCATCAGAGTAAAGAGGATTCCCAGCACAAACGGGAAAACATATTCCCGAAACGGTGGGTACCAGAATGCTGCCGCTCCAATCAGCGCTGCGCAAAGCACCGCCGACAGAGCAGCGATTACTTTCTTTTGTCGTTTAATCACCACATTCTTTTCTACCAGTACCGTTTCACGCTCCTGATTCGGGGAAAGCTCCGCATAAGGCACCTCAAAATATTCTGCTAACAGGCGCAGGGATTCTTCATTTGGTAAGCCGATGCCGTTTTCCCATTTTGCAACGGCGGAACGGCTGATATGGATTTCCTCCGCAAGCTTACTCTGGGAAATGCCCCGCTGCATACGCAATTCCCGTAATCTATCAGAAAATTCCATTTTCATTCTCCTTTGTCATTTGATGACTTTATTGTAGCATAGATGCCGGGAAAACAGTTGTTACTTTTGCTTGTCACGCTGTTACTTTTGCGGTTTTCCCGGAATTTCTGCACCTCTGCAAGTCATCGGGAAACAGCATAAAGTATTTGTAAGTAAAAATCAAGACCTCCGGCTGAGCCGGAGGTCTTTGTTTATCCCTGCGAGACAGAATTTGCCGCAGGCTGCTGCTACATATATAATTTTCGATAGAGCTCCTGCATACGCTTTTGTCCCTGCTGATATACGCCGGATATTTTCTCGTTGGGCATATATGTCTCCACCGAATGACCGGCCAGAGCAAAAGACAGAGCCTTTTCATAGCTTTCACAAGCATTCAGTGCAACCGCTGCACTAACCCATGCGCCAATAGCAGTTTGCTCCGAAGAATCCTTATCGTGCAGCAGCTTCTTTTGGTAGACATCAGCCTGCATCTGATTGAAGGCGGAAAATCTTGTCAGTCCGCCGCCAATTTGGATTTCCTCTATTTTACCGGTATTCTTTTCAAGAATTTGCAGATTCTCATTTGCCTCATAAGCAATGCTTTCCAGCAATGCCCGAGCCATATCATCCCGTGTCGTTCCCAGATTCATATTAGCAAAGCAACCGGTGGCATTACTGTTAAAATCAGGGGAACCTCTTCCCTGAAAGTAGGGAAGCACGATACAGCCGTTTGCGCCTGCGGGCGCCCGCTCCACAGCCGCATTGACTGCTTCTATCGATTTCTCCTCCGAAAACAGCGTTCGCATAATCCAGTTGTACATAGCCGCACAGGACAGCATACTGCTCTCCATCACATATTTTCCGGGTATCGCATGGGCACCACAGATAATATTGGATGGGATTTCTTCCGGCACCATGTCGCTGTATGCCAGCAGGAAAGCGCCGGTTCCTGTGGTAATTTCTGCACTTCCTGCATGAATAATGCCTTGTCCAAGGGCAGCACACTGCTGATCCCCGCCGGCTGACACCAATGGGATTCCGGACTTCAGTCCTGTCTTTTCTGCAAATTCCCGGGAGACTGTACCAATAACGCTTCCGGTAGGTGCCAATGTGCAAAGCTTTTCACAGTCAACTTCAAAAATATCCAGCAACTCAGGATCCCACTCCAGTGTGCGAATATTCATAAGCAGACTTCTGGCACCGTAGGTATGATCCGTCACATATTTCCCGGTTATCCGACTGACAATGTAATCTGCAATAGTGCAAATTTTCTTTGTTTTCTTGTAGAGCTCCGGTTCCATTCTGCGGAACCATGTCATTTTGGTACCGGAAAAAACAGTATTGATTCTGGCTCCCGCCAGCCGATGCACCTTTTCCTGACAGGATGCCAGTTCTGCAACAATACCTGCATTTCGTTTATCCTGCCACATAATTGCCGGGCGGAGAGCCTCTCCGTTTTCCCCCACAGGAATGATACTGGAGCGCTGAGAAGTCAGTGAAATCCCATCGATGGATATTTTCTTCTCCGCCGCAAATTCTGCGGCAGCTTTTCCTATGACACAGACTGCATTCGCCCAGTCATCTGCGTTCTGTTCTGCCATTCCCTCTCCAAAGTACTGTACGCAATAGGAAATTTGCTTCCAAAACAGGGGCTTTCCCTGAGGGTCGTAGAGAACTCCACGAATGCTGGAAGTTCCCACATCAATCACAAGTATATACACTGTATCTGCCTCCATGCATGATTAGGCCGCCGTCGCTTCATTGCAGTTCCAGCAGGCGATGAATATAAATTACGAGGTATAATTCTTCCTGCTTCGTCAATGTTACATGAAACTGGCTGTAGATAAAAGCACCTATCTTTTTTACACACTTATAGGATCTCTGGCAGGTAGAAACAATCTGATCGTACAAAAAATCCTGTTCATTATCCTTCACCAAATTATTTTTTACGGCCCGCTGCGCAAACAGCCGCAGGTGTGTTACCAGACGGCTGTATGCAATGCTGTCGGTATCGTATACAATCTTCAGGTCATACTTGATAATTTCCAGAATATTCTGCACAACTTCCAGTATCTGCAAATCCGTATCCCGATAGGGGTTATTTTCCTGTGCGTTGATAAAATGGAAGGCAATGTATCCCAGTTCGCCATCCGGGAGCCGAACACCTACTCGCTGTTCAATCAGATCCAGGCAATACCGCGCAACATCGCACTCCCTGGGATTAAACTGTTTCATTTCAAGGAAGTAGAAATTGCGGAATACTTTTCCCTCCTGAAATCGACGGACCGCAAAGGAAATATGGTCTGTCAATGACAGATAGATATGGTCCATCAGCTTCATGTTGTACTTTTCGACCGCATAATCAATTGTCGCACGCGCAAGTTCAAAGTATAAACTGTCAATTTCTGTGGCAAGGCTGATAATATCATTCAGCAACGAGCGATCTCTTAAAACAAAAACCTTTTCAATATCGGCCTCATCCAGATCGCAGCCAATACTTTTGGCAAAGCCCAAGCCTTTCCCCATCAGTATGACTTCATTTCCTGCATCATCAACCGCCATGATCACAGAATTATTTAGCACTTTTATAACTTTCATACGCACTCCGCTTTTTGCTATGATAGAATTTACTCCAACAAAATGACAAATTACAGACTATTTCCGTTGGATGCAATCACATTCTTATACCAAAAGTAGCTATCCTTCTTAATTCGCGCCAAATCTTTCAAATCCGAATCTGTTCGGTTTACATAAACCAATCCATATCGTTTTTTAAAGCCTTGATGAGAGCTGAGCAGATCTATCACAGACCAGGGGCAATACCCCATAACATCCACGCCGTCTTCAATTGCATCCGCAATTGCTGCGATGTGGTCACGCAGATAGGAAATACGGTACGCATCGTGCACTTTTCCGTCTTCCGTCAACTCGTCCGCAGTGCCCAGACCATTTTCCGTGATAATCAGAGGCAAATGATACCGGGACCAGTACTCATTCAGGACAATCCGCAGCCCGACAGGATCGATCTGTGCGCCATACTCACTGGCAGCCAGATTGGTATTCTTTTCGATTTTCCAATAGCCATACATATCGTAGTCGACTTCATTGAAGCCTTCGATGCGCTGACCTTTGGGATGATTTTCATCCGCCGGCAAATAACGGGCAGTCAAAGTCCTGTAATAGTTCAGAGCAATGAAGTCCATTTTTGCCTGCTTCAGAATCTCCTGATCCCCGTCTTCCATTGCAGGCATCAGGTTCTGTTCCTTCAGATAGGCCAAATAGTAGCCGGGGTATTCGCCGTTGAAATGGAAGTCCAGGCAGTAATCTGTCTTGAACTGGTTATTCATCCGTGCTGCCCACACATCCTCCGGCTTGTTTGTCAAAGGATAGGTAACAGTAGAAGAAACAGCAGGGCCGATTTTTCCGCCGTCTACCATTTTGTGGCAGTCATTGGTAGCAAGAGCATGAGCAAGGAACATGTGGTAATCCATTTGAGCACGCATCTTTTCCTGTTTGAAAGGATCTGTTTCGTAGATGTTCATCCGTTCATTGACTCGCATCATCAGGTTTTGCTCATTATGTACCTGCCAGTACTTTACTCTGTCACCAAATTCCGTAAAGCAAATTTGGGCATAGCGCTGAAAAGCATAGGCACATTCTCTGGATTCCCAGCCGTTGTATTTTTCTACCAAGGCATAGGGAAGATCAAAGTGGTACAGGGTAACAAAAGGAATGATATTGCAGGAAATCAGTTTGTCAATCACGCGGTTATAAAAAGCGATTCCCTCTGCATTTACTTCGCCGTCACCGTCCGGAATAATTCTGGACCATGCAATCGAAAACCGATATGCCTTTAACCCCAATTCTTTCATCAGGTCAATGTCTTCTTCCCAATGATGATAAAAATCACTGGCCACTTTACTGTCCGCCTGTACCGCAGACCGCCGGAAAGAATTGAAGTCTGCAACGCTTAAGCCTTTGCCGCCCTCATTCCAACCGCCTTCAATCTGGAATGCAGACGACGCTGCTCCCCACCAAAAGTCTTTTGGAAAATACTTACTCACTCAGAATGCCTCCTGCAATTGTTATCCATTTCTGGACGGAATAATGGTATCATATTTACTCGTTAACTTCAATAATAGGAGTATTTTCGTTAACCGTCATGCCGAATCTTGGAGAAACAGCAGAAAAATCATCCGTATTGGAAACCAGCACGGTAACAGTGTTATCGTAACCTGCAGCCTTGATGGCTTTGGAGTCAAAGGAAACAATGGGAGTTCCCTTCTTGACACGCTTGCCTGCTTCCACATGCTGCGTGAAATACTTACCCTGCAGTTCCACCGTATTGATGCCAATGTGGATTAGGAGCTCAGCACCGTTATCCAAAGTCAATCCAACGGCATGCTTGGTGGGAAATACCAGAGAAACTGTGCAATCTTCCGGCGCAACTACCTCTCCCTTGGAAGGAATAACTGCAATACCTCTGCCCAGTGCATCGGAAGAGAACACCTCATCTTCAACAGTGTGCACATCGATAGCCTTGCCGGCTACAGGAGAGGTAATGGAAACGGTTTTTCCGTTTTTGGAAGCTTTGGGAAGCGTTTTCTGACCATTGGGGTCAACATCATCTTCAAAACCGACAATGTAGGTAAGAATAGCCGCGCCAAAGAATGCAACGGAAATGCCCAGCAGATAAGAAACGAACTGGCCTACGGAAGTACCCTCGCCGTAGTAGGACATAATTGTCAGGATACCATTGTTTGCAAAGCCAGTGTTGACGGCTTTGCCGATTCCCATAATAGCACCGCCCAAAGCACCGGAAATTACAGCACAAATCATGGGCTTTTTCAGACGCAGGTTACAGCCGTAGATAGCCGGCTCGGTAATACCAACCAGGAATGCAGAAATGGTAGCCGCACCGGAAACCTGCTTCAGGTTTGCACTTTTAGTCTTCAGCATAACACCCAGAGAAGCGCCTGCCTGAGAGAAGTTAGCTGCACCTGCAAAGCACATCAAAGTGTTTGTACCAGTCAAAGCAACATCGTTTAAGCCGATAGGCAGCAGCGCGCGGTGTGCACCAAAGATAACGCAGACGCCCCACAGGCCGCCCACAATAATACCGCCAAGAATGGGGCTGAAGCCATACAGGCTCTGATACAGCCACTGAATAACATAGCCGACATAAATACCGACAGGTCCAACCACAACCAGAGCAACAGGGACCATAATCAGCAGAGAAAGTCCGGGAACCAGAATGATCTGCAGCATCTCCGGAATGATTTTCTTCAAGAGTCGTTCCAGATAAACAAGTACAATTACTGCAAGGATAATGGGAATAACAGATTCTGTATAGGCAAAGACCTTGGAAGCAGAACCGATTGTAAACGCCATTTTAGGAATGGGAATGCCGAAAATTGTAGACTTAACTGCAATGTTCTGTACCAATGCGTCAATTACAGGATGGCACAGGAAACCGCCGATCACCATTGCAATGACCTTGTTGCATTTCAGAGCATCTGCTGCAGTGAAAGCCAGGAAAATGGGCATATAGTAGAAAATGATATTGCTGGCTGCATTCAGGATTATAAAAGTGCTGTTGTCACCGGAAACCCAGCCCAGACGGGATGCTGCAGACAGCAGGCCTTTAATCAGACCGGCAGCCGCAATTGCAGGAACCAGGGGCGTAAAGATCTTAGAGATGGTTTGCAGGATTGTATTTCCCAGAGAACCCTTTTCGGCGGCAATTTCATTGCCTTTTTCCAAATTCACCAGAGGGAGGAATTCATCATAGATTTTGTTAACCTTGCTGCCAAGGACGACCTGAAACTGTCCGCCGGCCTCAACAACCTGAATAACGCCTTCCAGTCTTTCAACATTTGCTTTGTTTGCCTTCTTCTGGTCCCTCAAAACCAGACGAAGTCTGGTGAAGCAATGGGTGACATCTTTTACATTGGAAGCGCCGCCAACTTCAGTCAGAATGTCATTTGCAATCTGCTTATAGTTCATGTATGTCTCTCCTTATCTTTTTTATATGGATATTGTGTCGGCCGAACACAGCAAAAAGGGCACAAAAAAAGACTGAATTTGCAAAAAGTTATCCCACGCAAAAGCATGGTTACAATTTTGCCAATCCAATCTTGCCTGCATTACCAGTAACACGTCGTATTGTGCCCTTATTAACTTGGTTTTATTGTAACAGCTAATATTCATTCAATCAAGAACAATTTCCCTTAAAAAGTGATTTTCATAACATCATACAATTATATATGTTGTTACTTGTCTATATTGCCCGGCAAAACTCTCAATTAGCCTTTTCTATGCACTGTGGCATCGGGTGTGTATAAGCAGCAACGAAAAAATGTCACGAAATGCGGTGTTGGTTCGGTACCTTCCGCATTTCGTGACACTTTATAGACTCATTCCTGATATGCTTTTGTCTGGCTTTCCCAAAGGGTGCGGAAAAGGCCGTCTTGTTTCAGAAGCTCTGAAGGGGCCGCACATTGGGTAATTTTCCCGTGCTCCAGCACTACCACCCGGTTTGCAAGAGAGACTGCCCCCAGACGATGGGTGATAATCAGCCCGGTTTTTCCATGGAGCGCCTCCCGAAACTGCTCTACCAGTTTTCGCTCTTTCAGCGGGTCAATTGCCGAAGTTGGTTCATCCAGCAAAAGGAAATCCCCTTGCTTATAAAATCCCCGGGCACAGGAAAGCTGCTGCCACTGACCGCCGGACAGCTCCCGTCCGCCAAATTCTTTTCCCAGCGGCGTATCCGCTGTGACTTCCCCATCGGGGAAAATATCCCCCAAACGGCGGTCAATATCAAAAGCATCTCCCCTTTCGGGATCTCCCAGCGCAATATTATCCCCGGCGGTGGTATGGTACCGCTGAAAAGACTGCATCACCGCCGACTGGCAGGTATGCACAGACTCTTCCCGAAGTTCAGAAAGCTCGCGGTCGCCGTAGAAAATTTTGCCGGATGTTGGTTGATAAATACCTAAAATAAGATTGGCCAATGTGGATTTTCCGGCACCGTTTTCTCCTACAACCGCCAGCACTTCCCCCCTGTAAATTGTGAGGGACAGATGCGATATGGCATCAACGGCAGCACCGGGATACCGAAAGGACACATCCTCCAGACGGATTTCATCCGGAAATTTCCCCAGCGTTTCCGTGCCGCCCCGCTCCGGCAGACCGAAATAGCGGAAAAACGGCTGAATGAGCTTGCGGAAAAAGGCTTCGTCTTCTGCGCTGCTTGCTATGGATTTCAGCACCGCCGCCAAGGACTCATAGGCGGCAACACCGGCAGCAAAGGCGGCAAAATCGATTTTCCACCGGTACAGCAGCACAGAAGATACCAGCAGTCCCCCGGCTGCTCCCAATACGGCAACGGGAGCCATCAGCAAATGAATCACAAACATGGTATTTGCTTTCCGTAAAGCAAGACCGTCCCGGGTGTTTCTGGATGCAATCCATTTCCCCTCTAAAAGGGCTGTGCCGCCGCTGATGCGGCTTTCTTTGCAGGCCGTATCATCTGCCACGGCGGCTGCATAAGCCGCTTCCTCCCGCTGACACTGGCTGGATGCCTCATAATCCCGCTGCCAGATCTTCCCTTTGTAGAAAAGCTCCACTGCCACAGGCAGGACAGACATCGGCAGCAGGAGCAGGAACCACATTTGAAATGTGGCAAGGTAAGCCGTGAGCATAAGTCCTTGCAGGCAGGCAAAAATCAGATCCAGATATATTTGCCCATAGCGGAAAAGATTTTGCCTTGCGCCATCCGCCTGCTTCAGATAGGCATATACCTTGGGCATTTCCAAAGATTCGTTGGAAATGCGGCGGCTTTTTCTGTGAAGTGCCTTGCGGATACGCTCTTCAAATTTTAGGATGGTTCCAAACTGCACCTGATAGCGCATATAAAATACCGAGTATCCTCCGCAAAGCAGCAGGCTGATACTGTAAAAAAGCAGATTTTTCAGGAGCGCAGGGGTATATCCCGCCAGTACCAGCGAGAAGATTTTTCGGGTAAGCATCACGCCCCAAAGAGAGGCAAGTCCCAGCATCAGCTCCATAACCGCCATGATTAAAAAGCTTCCCGGTGCCAGCTTGAAAATAAAGCGCAGCGCTTTCCATGGAGGAACTACCGTGTTTTCCTTAGATTTCATCGTATAACCCCCTTTGTGTTTCAAACAGATTGCGATAATAGGGACAATTTTCCATGAGCATCCGGTGACTGCCGGCAGAAAGGATTCTTCCTCCCTGCAAAACCAGAATCGAATCCGCCTGTGTAACAGAGCCTAAACGATGAGAAATAAAAAGTGTGGTTTTATCCGCCAGCAAGGTTTCATAGGCACGGTAGATCCGGGCTTCGCTTACCGGGTCTAAAGAGGCGTTGGGCTCATCCAGAATAGCAATCGGAGTCGCCGACAGCGCACACCGGGCAATCGCCAGCTTCTGCCACTCACCGCCGGAAAGTCCGGAGCCTTCCTTTTGCAGAAGGAGCAGGTCGGCATCCAGTCCCTTCTCCATCACCGCAGGGTGAAAATCCAGAGATTGGAGGACCGGAAGGATTTGGTCATCTAAAAGGAGCTTCTTCTGTCCAAGAGACAGATTTTCCCGAATTGTCAGGGGATAACGGTAAAAATCCTGAAATACCACAGAGAAAAGCGCCTGCTTGTCTTTGTCTGACAATGTGCTGAGCGGAACATTGCCTACGGTGATTTCACCGCTGTCCGGTGTGTAAAGCCCCGCAAGGAGCTTCACCAGCGTAGATTTTCCGCAGCCATTTTCACCTACCAGAGCATAGTGTTTTCCTGTCTCCATGGTAAAGGTCAGATTTTTGAGGACGGGGGTATTCTGTCCGGGGTAAGTGAAGGTCACATTGTGAAATGTAACGACAGGTGCAGGACTGACGATATTGCCCGGCTTTTCGGTTTCTTCCGGCAGGGACATCCATTTCTCGTAGGCTTCCATTTGGGCGAACTGGCTTTTCATGGTATAAACCGCCCCACATAGCTGCCCGGTCTGGGAACGCAAACTGTTGACAGCATAGAATGCAGAAGTAAACAGTCCGACGGTGATACTGCCTCGCAGCAAGGGCCTCATAAGCAGCAAAACAGCTGCAAATGCATAGACAGCAGAGAAAATTTCAAGGGCTGCATCGGCAGACAGGCGTTTTCTTCCCAGCTTTTTGTTTTCCTGCAATGCTTTCCGAAATTCTTCTGAAAACCGGCGGTCGATTTCATCATTCCAGCCAAAGATTTTCCGCTCTGCAGCATATTCACGGTTCAGCAGCAGACTGGCAAAATAATTGGTGCGCCGCATATTCTCCATGTATCGTCCCCAAAATCCCGGAGTACCTTTCGCCACACGGATATGAACTCCAACACCACACACCAACAGCACAAGCACCCCTGCAGAAACCCACAAATCATAAGTGCCAATTACCGCAATAGCAGCAGTCATTTCTACGGTGATCGTCAGAATGTTTTGCCATGCGCTGTAGCATCCTGCTTCCAGCTCCGAAGCTTTCTCAGATTGATTCCAGAGGGTGTGGAAAGTTTCAGTTTCCGTTACTGGGAAGCGGATACGACTTACTTTTTGCATACGGTCCTGATCCAGTCTTCTTCCGGTATGGATATTGTGGTGTTGTGAAAGTCGTTCCTGAACGGCAAAAAGCGCTGTATGGGCCAGCATAAGTACAAGAAATCCAATGCAAAAGAATGGGAAACGGGCTGAGCCATCGATGGCGGCATCTATGAGATTACTGCGCGCGGGGATCAAAGCTGCCGGAAGAATACCCAGCAATACGCAAATCAGCGCACCAACGAAAAATTCCCGCTTTTTCCGGAATTTCCAAAGAAATCTGACATACTTCATAAAATTCCTCCTTCAACTTCAGCGTCTTTAACCACATTATAGTCCCCTTCCCGAAGAAGAAACAGTCTATACTTTTTATGAAATTTGTGCTATAATATATAGAAAAAAGGAGGAATTGCTGCTAAATC
>RCNI01001518.1_pt1 | contig 18499 bp, 15 predicted proteins | sample 2041151 | NCBI WGS metagenome assembly RCNI01 (sample SAMN09708214, study PRJNA481090) | feces metagenome | isolation source: feces | place: Antarctica: Albino Rookery | reverse complement strand
TCCCAATGTGGCCGTTCAACCTCTCAGTCCGGCTACTGATCGTCGCCTTGGTGGGCCGTTACCCCGCCAACTAGCTAATCAGACGCGAGGCCATCTTTCAGCGATAAATCTTTGGTGTAAAGACCATGCGATCTCTACACGTTATGCGGTATTAGCAGTCGTTTCCAACTGTTGTCCCCCTCTGAAAGGCAGGTTCCTCACGCGTTACTCACCCGTCCGCCACTGTCCTCAACTTCATTTGGACGAATCCTCAATCCGTTGATTCTCGTTCGACTTGCATGTGTTAAGCACGCCGCCAGCGTTCGTCCTGAGCCAGGATCAAACTCTCTATAAATGTCTATAAATGGTATCAACACAGCTTTGCAGCTGAGCTAATCTTCATAGAGCTATTTGTCATAGCTTAAAACTTTTTATCCTTACGTCTTACGGTAATTGACTTAACCCGCTCGACGCAAGCTTCGTTGTACTATAAATAGTACGAACGTCTGTCTGGTGCTTTTCGTTTCGTTCATTGTTTAATTTACAAGGTACACGTCCCATGCGGAACATTCAATATCTTACCACACTCTCAAACGCTTGTCAAGAACTTTTTTTCAGAACTTTTCGAGTTCGTTTTCAGCCCTTTTCGTTTGTTAATGCTTTGATATTTTACTCAGAACTCCTTGTCAAGAACTCTTTTCGAATCTTTTCAAGTTCACTTCAAAAGCTCTTATCTCAAGTTGTTCTTTTGTGCTCGGCTGCGTCGCTCTCGCTGACAGCTTAGATAGAATACCACTCCGTGCGACATTTGTCAACACTTTCCTACCATTTTTTCAGATTTTTTTCAACTCCCCTATTCCCTCTTCTTGACAGCGGTGTTATCATGTGTAATATAATCCCTATATACCTAATTATAATAAGAACTATTTGAATGCCTATGACAACATTACTTAGCAATTTAATCAACTCTATATTGCCTTTCATCCTAATAGCAGGAAGGATCGCAGCAGCTCTGCTGGCTCTTCTTTTGCTGATTCGTTGCTGCCGATCTCTTTTTACTTCCAAAGAGGAACCCGAGATCTGGGGCTTTCTCAGCATGTCCAACGGCGCCCGCTACGATTTATACCACTGGGAGAACATGATCGGGCGAAGCCGCAACGCAGATATCCGCATCAATTTCCCTTCCGTGTCCCGAACTCATGCCGCTATCTGCCGCGACGAGGCAGCCCAGTGGCGTGTCTTCCCTCTCAATAGTCGCAGCGGCGTACTGCTCAACGGCAAGCACATTTTTGAGCCGCACCCCCTGTGCCCCGGCGATTCGATTGCCGTGGGAGGTGTAGACCTCTTTTTCTTTCCCTCCTCCTCACAAGATGAGGCGGCGCAGGCCAAACGACGCACGCGCCCCGGCCAAAGATTTTCCCCCGCCGCCAGTCTGTGGCTGTTGACACTTGTTCAGTTTCTTATGTGGCTGCAGTTCATTCCGGGCGGAACGGCAGAAACATGGCTGCCCATTTCTGTCGGCTTTGGCGGATTGTGTCTTGTGGATTGGCTCTTCTATGCTCTTTACCGGATTTTGCGCCGCACAGGTTATGAATTGGAAACCATGATCTTCCTGCTCATCACCATTGGTTTTTCCGTCACTGCAGCATATACCCCTTCCGGTCTTTATAAACAACTCATCACCGTGATTCTGGGCATGGGCCTCTACCTGACACTCAGCCTCCTTTTGCGCAGTCTGCGTATGTCCATCGCCATGCGCTGGCCGCTGGCCGCCGCCGCTTCCGCTTTACTGGCTTTCAACGTCCTTTTCGGTGAGCGGATCTTCGGCGCCAAGAACTGGGTCGCCATTGGTCCTCTGTCTTTCCAGCCCTCGGAATTCGTGAAGATTGCCTTTATTCTGGCAGGTGCCGCAACGCTGGATCGTCTCTTCGCCAAGCGGAATCTGATCTTCACTCTGCTCTTTTCCGCTTTTTGTGTAGGCTGCCTTGTACTGATGAGCGACTTCGGTACAGCGCTTATCTTCTTCGTGGCATTCCTGTGCATTGCCTTTTTGCGAACGGGCGATTTCCCCTCCATCGTGATGATGGCGGGTGCCGCCGGATTTGCCGGTACCATTGTTCTGCACTTCAAGCCCTATGTGGCCGATCGCTTCTCTGTATGGCTCCACGCCTGGGAGTACACACAAACTACTGGCTATCAGCAGAGCCGCACCATGTCTGCCATTGCCGCAGGCGGTCTCTTCGGCACAGGCCCCTCGGACGGATGGCTTAAATATGTCGGCGCTGCCAATACTGACCTGGTCTTCGGCGTCGTCGGCGAGCAATTTGGTCTTCTTTTCTCACTGATTGCCGTAGCTGTGATCATTACCCTGGCTCTCTACGCACTGCGCTGCGCGCAGCAGGCTCGTTCCACCTTCTACACGATTGCATCCTGCAGCACGGCAGCCATGCTGGTGTTCCAGACTGCGCTGAATGTTCTGGGTGCCGTAGATCTGCTGCCGCTGACCGGCGTCACGTTTCCCTTTGTCTCTATGGGCGGATCCAGCATGATCGCCTGTTGGGGGCTGGCCGCCTTTTTGAAGGCCGCCGATACGCGGCAAAATGCCACACTTTCTCAGAAGCTGCCCAAAGCCAAAGCCTCCAAGGCGTCAGCACCCCCACCTCCCAGGCACAGTGATAACTTCTTCCAACAACACCCGGATATTCCTGTTGATACGATCTTCAGAAAGGACGGTGACAACCGATGAAACAGGTTTTTCGCCGCTCGATGCTGCTCTTCCTTTTTGTTGTGCTATTAGGCGGCGGTGTCGTCCTCTTCTGCCTGCGCTATACAGTGCACGGTGACCAGTGGGCTGCCTTCTCCGCCAACGAGCATGACTTTACGGAGGGCCAGCTTTCCAGCGGCCAGATCTTAGACCGTAACGGCACCCTTCTCTATGATGCCGCCACCGGCAGCTATAGTGATGACCCCACGCTTCGCCGCGCCACACTGCACGCCGTGGGTGACCGCGATAACAATATCTCCACCTCCGCCAAAGCGACCTTGACACGTCACCTGGTTGGTTTTGACCCGATTGGCGGAACACAGGGAAAGGGCAACAAGCTGTACCTCTCTTTGGATGCTCAGCTGTGCGCTGCCGCATTAGAGGAGCTGGGCTGGCGCAAAGGCACGGTGGGCGTCTATAACTACGAAACCGGTGAGGTTCTCTGCATGGTCTCTACTCCCACCTTTGACCCGGCTGATCCGCCCCACATCGAAGACGGCGAGAGCGCCTACGAGGGCGTCTATCTCAACCGTTTTCTCTCCGCCGCATACACCCCCGGCTCCGTTTTTAAGGTCGTTACTGCGGCAGCAGCCTTGGAGCAGCTGCCTGATGTCGCAGAACGCAGCTTTTCCTGCGATGGCCGTCTTACCATAGGCGACGATGTGATCACCTGTCCCTATGCCCACGGCGAAATGGATCTCTCCGATGCCTTTGCCGTGTCCTGCAACGGTGTATTCGCCCAGTTGGCTGAAGAATTGGGCGGCGATACACTGAAACAGTACGCCGAGTCAGCAGGTCTCCTGTCGTCCCAGACCATCAACGGCATTGAAACCGCCGCCGGAAGCTACACGGTCAGCGACAGCTACGAATTGGGCTGGTCCGGCGTGGGCCAGTTTGACGACCTGGTAAACCCCTGCGCTATGATGACACTGATGGGCGCCATCGCCGGTGAGGGCCATGCCGCCGCACCGCGGCTGATCCACAGAGAAACCGGAATGTTCTCCCTTCCCGTCCCTACCGGCGGCAAAGATACCGTAACCGTCAACTGGTCTTCCAGTACCTGCAGAGCACTTCGGGACATGATGGCCCACAGTGTGGAGGTAACCTATGGTCAGTCCAATTTCGGAGATCTGGCGATCTGCGCAAAATCCGGTACTGCGGAAGTAGGCGCAGGACAGACACCTCATGCATGGTTCACCGGTTTTCTGGACGACCCGTCCCACCCTCTGGCCTTTGTAGTCGTGGTAGAAAACGGCGGAGGCGGCGCAGAAGTAGCCGGCCCCATCGCTTCCCGCATCCTGCAAATGGCTGTAGGCGACGAAGAATAACCACTCGCCTCCATCAGAAATGCAGCCGTCGCTGCCCGGATATAAAAAAACTGCACGATCTTGTAGATCGTGCAGTTTTTGTTATCGCTTATTCTTCACCCCGGAGACACAGCACAAGGCAGCCACTGCGTACAGATACCGTCACCGCATCGCCGCAGAAATGATTACTGACAGCCAACGGCAGATCTGCCGCCAGCGTTCCATCTTCCATCGAATACTGGGCGCCGCAGATGGATACGCCCTCCGCGTCTCCGCCCCAGCAAAAGACAGATAGGATCCCTTCAGATCGCGCCGAGAAGGTCATACTTCTATTGTAAATCGCCGTATATCTCTCCCCGTCGCCATAGAGCCAACCTTCCGCCCCGTGACGAGCCAGATAAGCCAGCGCCTGCAAATTAGCCACCGAATGGTCGCTGCGCCGACCTCCTAAACCGCCGTAAATGTGAAACTCCCGGTGGCCCAATGCCAGACCGCGCTTGATCGCCAGCATCATGTCTGTGTCGTCTTTCTCCACCGGAAAACGCTCCGTACAAGGGAAAGCAGGCACAGCCCCCAATGAGTCAAAATCTCCCAGCAGCAGCTGCGGCTCCACACCGGCTTTCTCACAAGCCAGCCAGCCTCCGTCAGCAGCAATCACATAGTCCTGTGGTGTAGGACGCCGGGTCAAACCGTAAAAAGATCCTGCACCGAAAATGTAGCACGCCATTCCGCTCCCTCCAATCATTTATATTATATAGCATTCCGTCCAAATAGCAAGTAATCTCAATAGAAAGACTCTCTTCAAAATATCGTGCTTCTTATCCGTATAACAAAACCCCCGGCTTCTGAACCACTTCCAGAAACCGGGGCTTTTTATGTATCTCTCTTCTTACAGATTCTTCGGCCGATAGATGATCTCGTTGACCGTATAGACGGTCACAAATGCGTTTTCGTCCGTTTTGGAAATAAAAGACATCAGCTGCGAATACTCCGCCTTATTAACGATTACGGTAAGCTCCCTGCGCACTTCATTTGTAAAGGCCCCCACCGCATCATACAGGGTTGCACCACTGCGAAGCTCATGGAGGACAAAATCCCGGATAATATCGTTTTCGTCCGAAATGATGCAGACCTTCTTCTTGGAATTGATTCCAAACAGAAAATGGTCGAGAATCGTCCCGCTCAGATAGGTACCCAACAGGCTGAGCACCACTGTTTTTACGTCATAGGCAAAAGCTGCCGACAGCGATACCGCAGTACCGCAAAGGGTCAGCGCCACGCCAAGATCCAACCGCAGATATTTATTCACGATCTTTGCCGCAATATCAAGTCCACCGGAGGATGCATTTCTCCAAAACAGAATGGCCTGTCCCATGGCAATGAACAGGCAGAAACAGATCAAATCCAGAAACGGATCTCCCATGACGGATTCAAAATCCGGGAACAGATATTCCCACACACCCAGTATCACAGGGAGCAGCATAGAAGTATAGATCGTCTTGACGCCGAATTCCCGTCCCACAAAAATAAGTCCCAATATGAGGAACAGAATGTTCAGTCCCATCGTGATAACGGTCATACTGATCCCTGTCAATTCCGTAATCACGATTGCCATACCCGCAATGCTTCCAACCACCAGATGAGAGGGAACCAAAAAGAAATAGATCGCTGACGCAGCAATCACTACACCTAGGGTAATCAGCGCATAGTCCATTAAAACGGCTCCACATTTTCCCTTTTTTACCTTTTTCAAATCATTTGTATCCTTTCCCTGTATAGATTGCCTTTTGTATATGGTCGCTCTTTCCATGCAACCATGCTATTTCTCTTTGCATCGCGCCTCACACGTCAATCCACCGCCTGTAAGCTGGGATTTCCTCTGTTTGTCTCTGCGCTGTTAATGCGTATATTCCAGGATCCGAATGTCCTCACCCACAGCTTTTCTCACCGCATCCATCATCATTTTCTGCGCCGGACATGGGAAACCTATGGGCGTCCCCTTTTGAATGCAGGAAGCAAATGCAATCGTATCGGCTCCGCGTTTGACCAATTCTTTCGCCCGCATGACAGCTCTCTTGCCGGGGCAGCCACCGCAGCTGACAAATCCGACAATTTCGATCTCTTCCTCAATCCCACTAAAAGCACCGCCGCGAGCAGAAACTACCTTAAAATCTGTCGTTCCGGGACAATAGTCCTCTGTTTGCTGGCACCGAATGATTCCCAATTTCACAAGATTTCCTTCTTTCTTTTTTATAGTTCACTACTTATAAATCTAAAGGTCATTAAATTTAGCAGCCAGACAGAAAATCAACAGCAAACTGAGCCATAGCACCTGCCCCGCGCTGCATAGCATCCTCGTCAATATCAAACTTCTCGTGATGGTCGGTGTAGGTGTACCCCTTTTCTCGGTTACGTCCGCCGATAAGCAAAAACATCAGGGTAACCCCCATCCGTTTTGTGTATTAAATTCTCTTCTAAAATCACGCGTTATATCGAGTATATCGTATGTAATATAATTCATTATACCTTCACAGAAGTAATTGTCAATATATGGGGAGCCAGACGTTTCTTACATTTGTTATACACTTTGAATATATCATTGATCGACTTCTACATAAGATTATCCATTCAATTGTGTCAGCCAATTCTCCTCTAGCACGTAAAAAGGCTCTGAAGGAAATTCCTCAGAGCCTTTTTATATTTTAGCAGCAGGGTATCGTGCCCCCATTCATCGCATGCAATCACAATACCTCACTTGCGAGGCACCATATGTACACACCGTCCCAATCCGTCCAGAGCGGCTTCCCGTATCGTCTCTGTGACAGTCGGATGGGAGTGAATGGTAGCAACCAGCTCATAGAGCGTTGCCTCCGTTTGAATCGCCAAAGCACCCTCACAGATTAAATCCGTTGCCCGAGGGCCGATGATATGCATGCCCAAAACCTCGCCGTATTTTTTGCCGGCAATGATTTTCACAAGCCCCTCCCCGCCATTCAGGATCAGTGCTTTTCCGTTCGCCATCATGGGGAAGTTCCCTACAACATATTCAACCCCCTTTTCTCTGCACTGCGCTTCCGTGTAACCCACGCTGGCAGCTTCCGGCTCTATATAAACGCAGGTGGGATTGGTACGTTCATCGTAAACCGCCGGATGCCCCATAGCATTTTCGGCAGCGACCTCCCCCATAGCGCTTGCTGTATGAGCCAGCTGTGCTCTCCCCAGAACACAGTCGCCAATCGCATAAACACCAGCCACACTTGTTTCCATCCTGTCATTGACCACAATGTAGCCGCGCTCATGCCGGATGCCGCCGGCATCCAGTGCCAATCGCCCGGTATTTGCCTTGCGCCCGGCAGCGATCAGCACCTTATCCGCCCGGAAATAGGTCTTGGTACCATCCGGCAGCAATGCGCTCACCTTAACATTGGCCTTCGTACAAGGCTCTATCCCAAGCACTTTTGTCTGCAAATGGAAGTCTATCCCCATTCGTTCCATATGAGCAAGACCGACTTTTGTCAAATCCGGATCCAGCATAGGCAAAACGTGATTCAGTGCTTCCAGAACCGTAATCTTTGTTCCAAAGGCCGCATAGGCGCACGCCAGCTCCAGCCCGATGACACCGCCGCCTACTACAATCATGCTCTCAGGCAGGGTCTCCAGACTCAATGCGCCTGTGGAATCAATACAATGCGGCATTTCAATCCCCGGAATAGGAGGTACGGCATTAACAGAGCCGGTTGCCAAGATGATTTTATCCGGCATCATTGTCTCCGTCTTCCCATCCTGCGTTTTGATTGTCAGCTTTCTGGGCCCCGCAAAATACGCCTCGCCGTTTATCACCTTGACCTTATTGGCGCGGAGTAGACCACCGACGCCGCCGGAAAGCTTCTTGGAAACCTCATCTTTGTGGCGGATCACCTGCGAAAAATTAACGCGGAGATGATCTGCCTCAATACCGATGTTCTTTCCCTGCTCCTCCATTGCCATCTTCAGTTCCGCAGAGTGCAGCAAACATTTTGTTGGGATACAGCCAACGTTCAGGCAGGTACCGCCCAGATGTTCCCGCTCGATCAAAGTCACCTCTGCTCCCAGCTGTGCTGCGCGAATGGCCGCGACATACCCACCAGGGCCGCCTCCGACAACTGCTATTTTCATACCAATCCCTCCTTTGCTCAAGCCAGAATCAATTCAGGATGCTCCATATAAGTCTGGATATCCTTCAAAATCCTGCCAACCTCCAAACCATCGATGACCCGATGATCAAAGGTGAGAAACACATTCATCATCGACTGCACCGCCACAGAATCATCCGGCATGACAACGGGCTTCTTGACAGTACGTCCAAAGCCGCAGATTGCCACCTGAGGGGGATTCAGAACCGGGGTACCAAGATCAATCGGGAACATCCCCACGTTTGTAATTGTAAAGGTTCCGCCGGACTGCTCATCCGGCGTGAGCATCTTTTCCTTTGCTCTGGCGGCCAAGTCCTTCACTTTTTTGCTGATTTCAGTCAAACTCAGCTGATCTGCAAATTTCACCACCGGCACCATGAGGCCATCCTCCGTACCAACAGCCACACTGAGATGTACATGCTTATGCGACAGCAGCCTCTCCCCGTCAAAAGTGCCGTTGGCAAGGGGATGCTTTGTCAGAACTCTCCCCAGCATTTTGCAAAGGAGGTCATTTACCGTGATTTTGCAGCCCAAGATTTCCTGATCCTCCAGCAGCCTTGCCCGCAGCTCCAGAAGTCGGGTAGCGTTCACTTCACAGGTGCAGGTGCACTGGGCAGATTGCTGCATACTGTTGAGCATATTGCGGGCAATGGTTTTGCGCACGCCGACCCAGGGAATTTCTTCAACCTCATCTGACAATGGATGACCGGAAACAGGCACGGCGGCTCTTTGCGCTTGAAGATAATTCTCTACATCTTTTGCCACAATACGTCTTCCGGTGGGGCCGCCGGTGGGTGTAACAAGCCGGAGATCCAGATTTGCCTCCGCAGCCATCCTCTTGGCAAGGCCTGTCGCAACAACTCTGCTGCCAAAATCCTTTTTCTCCGCTGCAGCAGGAGCCGCAGCCGGAAATTCTTCAAGGGTAGCCTTTGTACCATGAACGCAGGCAGGGCATTCTCTCGCACAGCCCTTCTCCTCTTCTGCTAAGGATTCGGCCCCGCTGGCATTGCAGAGTTTTTCATACTCCGCCTGATCAGCAGCCAGAACTGCAATCGGCACACCGACTGCAACCGTTTCTCCCGCCGGAGTCAGAATATGAATCCATCCGGAGTCAAGCGCCTCATAATCAATGGTGCTCTTCTCATTTTCATAGCCCATGATAACCTGGCCTTTGTTGACCATCGCACCTTCGGCGACCATCCATTCCATGATGGTACCTTCCACCATGGTGAGTCCGGCTCTCGGCATCACAATTTCAACACTCATAGTATCTTCATCCGGGACTCCGTTCGGTCCACGGACTTTTCCTCCTTTTTAAATTGTAGTCGGCACCATCAGAACATGCCGCGAATTGCCTTGCATATATCCTCTGCATCGGGAATCGCATAATGCTCCATGGGAATATTATAGGGCATCGGAACATCCAGCGCCGCAATGCGGACAATCGGGCCGTCCAGCTCATCATACAGTTCCTCCTGGAACATCGCCGCAAATTCAGCACCTATTCCCGCCGTCTTGTTGCTCTCTTCAACAACGGCAGCCCGGTGGGTCTTCCGAATCGACGCAAAGATCGTCTCCTTATCCAACGGGGCAATGGTGCGAGGATCCACCACTTCCACTTCAATTCCCTCTTTAGCCAGCATCTCTGCTGCTTGCAATGCACGTGGAACCATCAGTCCGATGGCGACCAGAGTCACATCTCTCCCCTCCCGTTTTACATCGGCAAGGCCCAGCGGAATGGTATAGTCGCTGTTATATACATCCTCGGGGATCTCCTGCTTACTCTGATAGAGAAGCTTCGGCTCACAGAACAACACCGGGTCATCCGACCGGATGGCAGATTTCAGAAGTCCCTTGGCATCATAGGCGCAGGAGGGAGTCACAATCACCAGTCCAGGAGCATGCATAAAAAGGCTCTCGACCGTATTGGAATGCTCAGAGCCTGCGCCGTTGGAGGAGCCGGACGCATTCCGGATCACAAGGGGCAGCTTATATTCCGGGCCGTGCATATAGCGCCATTTGGCAACACAATGAAAGATTTCGCTAAATGCAACCAACGTAAAATCCGAGTACATCAGCTCCACGCAGGGTCGCAGGCCTGTCTCAGCGGCACCTATAGCGCTGCCGATAATTGCAGTTTCAGAAATTGGGGTATTTCGAACCCGCTGCGAGCCAAACTCCTCGTACATACCACGCGTCAATCCAAAAATATTACCGAACTGGGCTACATCCTCCCCATAAATCAACACATTTTCATCTCTGCGCATTTCTTCTTTCAGCGCATCGCTAATGGCCTTACCATATGTGACAAACATTGTGTTCCCTCCTTATCAGGTATAGAGATAGTCAAAAATCTCTTCCGGCCGCATTTCCGGTGCAGCTTCTGCGCGGACGATGGATTCATCCATTTCCCGGTTGAAATCGCTGCGCATCGCAGCAATTTGCTCCTCCGTCAGAATTCCCTGCTCCATCAGTTTTGCTTCAAGAATTTTGACACAATCGTACTTTTCAATCCGCTCCGCGGTAACCTCGGGGTCTCGATAGGCGCACTGGTCACCTTCAAAATGGCCTCTCCAGCGATAGCTCTTGCACTCGATAACCGCAGGACCGTTTCCGGCGCGGATATAATCCACCAGCTTTGCAGCTGCTTCATAGACCGCTAATACATCGGTTCCGTCCACAACTACCGCAGGCATTCCATAGCCTGCGGCTTTATCTGCCAGCACATTGGGAACAGGACTGGCGTAAGACGTCGGAGTGGAGATACCAAACTGATTGTTTTCGCATACAAACAGTACCGGCAGCTTCCATACGGCAGCTAAGTTCATCGCTTCATGCAGTGGCCCACGGTTGCAGGCGCCGTCCCCGAAAAAGGTATATGCAATGTTGTCCAGGCCTTTCATTTTGATGGTCAATGCCGCACCATTTGCAATGGAGGCATCACAGCCCAGCGAGCCGGAGAAACCCAGAATACCGTCGCTGAGACGACCAATATGGTTGACACCTCCACGGCCACCGGAGTTCCCGGTGGTTTTTGCCAGAACTTCACCGAAAAACAAATCAAGAGGGGTACCGAGCATATGAGATGCACTGACCGGACGATGAGCAATCTTAAAATAATCGCCGGGCTTTCTGGTGGATAGAATCCCCGCATAAGAGCCCTCCTGGCCTACACCGCTGTGGATATGGCCGGGAACACGACCCTCCGCATAGATTTCAACCAGCTTTTCTTCCATCATTCGCATTTCCAGCAGATCACGATGAAGCTGTTCCAAAAACACTCTCTCAACTTCCATAATATCCTCCTCTTTTCATAATGATCCGCCACTATCTGCCAAGAGCAGTCCCAAATGTGCACCCAGAAAGCGGCGGAATAAAGATCAGTAACTACAGCGCTGCACCGCGGCCGATGGCAGACGGGGCAACTTTTGTACAAAGCAAAAACTGCTATCTTTGCAATCCCTGCACCGACATGCAGAATAGATACCGCTCAAAGGCTTCCAAAAACACGTCGGGATCTTTTTCATATTACTTTCTCTTGCCTCTGCTTTAAGTTGAGCATACCAGACTTATCCCGTCACAACTATTGCATTTTATACAAATGGCAACAATTTGTTTTACAGCAAAATGTTTCATTGTGCACTTTGCATATATCCTAATGAGATTCTTGTGAATAACACCCTCTGCAAACTTTCGGCGTATAGCAATTATATAAAATGTTAACTTGACGAATGTTAGTTGCTGAATTAGGATAATAAACAGAATGTACATCAGGACGGGAGGGACTGCCATGTTCGATCAGGAAACAGATGTATACAGAGAAATCTTTACAACATACGGGGTCTTTAGAACCTTGGAAGCCAATTCTTTTCTGAAGGAAAAGGGATCTACGGCAGATGAATTGTGGTACATCACCCAAGGCAGCGTCCGTGCCTTTTCGACCAGTGCCGAAGGCGATGAGATTACGCTTTTCTATATTCATAAGAATAATGTCATCTATGTCGAGTCTCTTGCGGAAGGTTCCACCGTTATTCAGGAAGCACAGGCTGTTACGCCCATAGAATTCTATGTTCTGCCGCGGGATCGCTTCTTGGAAATATGGGAGCAGGAGGGTCATTCTATTCCGAAGCTGATGAGCCAGCTGGTAGAGCGAATCACCCTTTTACATAACTATATTTTATGCTCTCATATGCGCAACGGCAGTCAGCGGGTTGCTTTTTTGCTGTACTCAAAATGCATTCGCTCCGGCTCCGATGTACCATATTCACAAGAACAAATCGCCAGTATTACAGGCTTAAATCGAGTACAGGTAAACCGCATTCTGCGTGGATTTGCCGAGGATGGACTACTTGAGATCGGCTACAAAAAAATATCGGTGCTGGACTTTGAAAAGCTGTCAAAGAAATTTGATTTTCTGGAATTCTGATGGTACTGCCTGTTCAGAAATTTCGAAATACTATTTAATTTAGAATATAAAAGCGGACCGGCTTTTGAAAATCGCTTCAAAAGTCGATCCGCTCTTCTGTTCTCTGTACTTTGTCAAGCATATGTATCCAAAACAAAAAGGCGGATTCGGGAGCAAAAACACTCTCCCATCCGCCTGAATTTCTCGGCGCGCCGAATCACCTTCTCGCCCGCCTTTGTTTTTCTTTAATATCCTTTACTCTACATGAAAGGCAAAATAAAAACCTCGTAACCGAAGTTACGAGGTTTTGTGTGGCAGCGGGAGAAGGATTCGAACCCTCACATACGGAGTCAGAGTCCGCTGTGCTACCTTTACACAATCCCGCTGTGTTTTGTTCTGCGTTTTTGTTTTACCATGTCTGCCGAACAAATCTTATTATACGCATCTGGCGAGATTTGTCAACAGTTTTTTTCAAAATATTTTAATTTTTTTCAAAACCCCCGTATTGGTAAAAAAAGGAGAGCCTCGCAGCATAGCAAAGCTCTCCTTCTATTCCATTTTATTCCACCTTAATTGGCAATGCCGTGATGGATCGCAGGCATTGTAGATGTGATCGGCCAGAAGCTGTAGTCGTTTGCCCGGGCATAATCAATAATACCCTGCAACGCATCCGCAGTGGTCGATTTAGCACTGGTATCGTGCATCAGCACCACATTATAGGCGTCCTTGCTCAGCCCCTCCGTCACATTGGCATAGATCTGACTTCTAGGAATATTGTTGCCGGAGGCATCGCCGCTGGAAACATTCCAATCAAAGTAAGTAAATCCCTCCGCCTCCAGCCGCTTGGCCAGACGAGACATAATCCCGATATTATATTCCATGCTCACTGTATTGGAGCTGCCGCCCGGAAAACGGACGATGGTGGAGCGATACCCGAAATCGTCGATCAGGCGCTTTTGCAGATCGTAAACATTGCTCATGAACGCCTCGTCATTGGCATAAATGGTAGCATAGTCGTGGGAATAACCGTGAATACCGATGGCATGTCCCTCATCGATCATGCGCTGAATAATAGGGCGCTTGCTGTCATCGTAGTTCAGAATAAAGAAGGTGGCCTTAATATGATTGGCTGCCAGTGTATCGAGGACCCGTATCGTCACATCGTCGCTGGGGCCATCGTCAAAGGTAAGGTAGACCCGGTTCCTAGGATTGCCTAGCCCCAGTTTCTCGTCATAGACCTGCACCGTCCGCTCTGCCGTAGCGGTATTGCCCGCGTAATCCTTCACCGTGTAGCGAAGGGTGTATGTACCCGTCTCGTTGGTATTCACGCTGCCACTGCGCTCCACAGCCTCTGTCAGATCACCGTCAGCATCATCTACGGCACTGTAGCCCTGCTCCTCATAGTCACTGCCTACGGGCAAATACATCGTCGTACCGCCATTGAGCAGGAGCTCCGGCGCCACCACATCCTTGATCGTGACAGTACGCTGCGCTCTGCCTTCATTGCCGGCCTTATCCTTCACGATATACGTCAGCGTCAGCAGATCGTCCTCCAGCGCTTCCATCACCTCCACCGCGGCCGTCAGATCCCCGTCACAGCGATCTGTGGCGGTAAAGCCCGGCTCTTCGTAGAGTTCCCGTTTGGAGACAGTCATGGCGGCGTCGCCGGAAAGCTGCAGTTCCGGTGCCTCCCGATCCACCACCTGTACCTGCCGCTGCGCCGTATATTCCTTGCCATTATACGTCATGCGGTAGGTAATGGTATAGGTACCGGGTATCTTGTCGTCCACCGCGCCCTCCGTCACAATATTGACGTTCAGCTCTTTTTTCCCCTTGCGCGCCACAGCGCCCGGATCCTTATATCCGCCATACGCCGCAACCTCCTGCATTTTCTCGCCGTTGAGCTGCAGCTGTACACCGGGTGCCAGAATAAAATATCCACGAATCAGACTCAGCACTGCAATCAGAAGTATAATCCCCACAAAAACAGCGCTTCCCGCAACCAACCACCGTTTTTTCATCTTTGCTCTCCTTTGTGATTTCTTTTCTCTATTATAGAATCCATTGGGCAAAGATGCATCACATAGCAATAACAGCTCGGTTACAATTTATTGCATATTTTTCACTGCCAAAGGCTGCACAGAAGATCCGTATAAGCCGTGGGATCCTCCACAGGCAGACCTGCAATCAACAGCGCCTGGTTATAGAGGATTTCTACGTACTTTTTAGCCTTCTCCTCGTCCATAATTCTGGCGCTTTCAAGTGCTGTAAAGGCAGGATGCTTCACATTGATTTCCAAAATTCTCTGTGCTTTCATCGGCATATCCGGCTGTACCGCATGGAAATATTTCTCCATTTCAAAGGTAAGACCCTCGCCGCTGGTCATGCACACCGGGTGGGTTTTGAGCTTATTGGAAGCCTTCACCTGATTTACCCGCTCGCCCAGCGTCTCACGGATAAAGTCAAAGCATTCCTGATGCTCCTCCTCACCGTTTTCCTGCTCCTTGTCCTCCAGACCCAGATCGCCGTCAATGGCGCTGCGGAAAGGCTTGTCCGCATAGGAGTGGAACGCATCCGGCAGGAAGCCGTCTGCCTGATCGGTGAAGTACAGGATCTCCATATTGCGCTCTTTCAAAAGCTCTGTCTGGGGCATATGATCCAGCGTCTCCACCGAGGCACCGGTGGCATAGTAGATATACTTCTGCTCCTCCGGCATCCGGGAGACATACTCCTTCAAGGTCACCTGTTTCTTCTCCGTAGAGGAGTAGAACAACAGCAGATCCTGCAGCTGCTCCTTCTTAGCACCGTAACCGTCGATAGCGGATACCTTTAGGCGGCGGCCAAAGTTCTTGAAGAACTTCTCATAGCCCTCACGGTCATCCCGCAGCATCCGCTCCAGCTCGCCGCGGATCTTCTTCTCCAGATTGTTGGAGATGATTTTCAGCTGACGGTCATGCTGCAGCAGTTCGCGGGAGATGTTCAGACTCAAATCGGGGGATTCCACGACGCCGCGGACGAAGTTGAAGCACTCCGGCAGCAGGTCGGCACACTTATCCATGATCATCACGCCGGAGCTGTAGAGCTGCAGGCCGGGCTCAAAGTCCTGGGTATAGTAGAGGCCGGATGCCTGAGACGGGATAAACAGCAGCGCTTTATAGGTCACAGAACCCTCGGCAGACACGGTAATGACAGACTGAGGAGGTGCAAAATCGCCGAAACGCTCCTGATAGAACTTGTCGTACTCCTCCTTCGTCACCTCGCTCTTGGGACGCTGCCACAAGGGCACCATGCTGTTGAGGGTCTCCATCTCCTGTACATCCTCGAACTCGGGCTTGTCATCGGGAGAGCCCTCCTTGCGACGGGAATGAGTCACCAGCATACGGATGGGAAAACGGATATAGTCAGAATACTTCTTCACCAGACGGCGCAGCGTGTACTCCTGCAAATACTGGGTAAACTCGTTGCTCTCCTCCCCGTCGGGCTTGATGTGCATGATGATGTCGGTACCGACGCTCTCCTTCTCGCAGGGCTCGATGGTGTAGCCATCCACGCCGTCGGACTCCCAGCGCCAGCCCTGCTCCTCGCCGTAGCGGCGGGTCACCACAGAGATGTGGTCAGCCACCATGAAGGCGGAGTAGAAGCCCACGCCGAACTGACCGATCACATCGGTATTGTCGCTCTCGTCCATCTCCTGCCGAAACTGGAAAGTACCACTGGAAGCGATCACGCCCAGATTGTCCTCCAATTCCTTCTCACTCATGCCGATACCATTGTCGCTGACGGTCAAGGTGCGATTTTCTTCATCGGTGGTAATGGTGATGGCAAAATCCTGCCGTTTCATACCCACCTGATCGTCCGTTAAAGAGCGATAGCACAGCTTATCAATTGCGTCGGATGCGTTAGAGATGATCTCACGCAGGAAAATCTCCCTGTGGGTATAGATAGAATTGATCATCAAGTCCAGCAGGCGCTTTGATTCCGCCTTAAACTCTTTCTTTTCCATGGTAATTACCTCCTGCTTGCAATAAAAATGTACAACAGACACAAGGAGAGGTTTCCTTCTCCCTGTGCCTGCCACAAAAAATAAACGTATAAAAAAGGGTTACTTCTTCTTTGTCAGAAGCGCCCACAGTCCGCCGACAACACCGGCCGCCGTCACCACAATGGCTGCCGCCGTCAAAACAGCTTTTTTATGTTCGCGCAGCACCTGCACGCCTTCATATAAAGTATTGGAGAGCCAATCCTTCACCGCACAAAGGCCGGTTCTGATTTCCTCCTGATCGAAAGTCATGACTTCATTTTCTCTTGCATCCATTGTATGCGCCTCCGTTCTCTTCGATTTACGTTGAAGTGGCTATTCTTATTATAGTCAATGGCTCACGGAAAAAGTGAACAAACTGTCAATTTCTTACATATTTTTTATGTTCGTCCACAGTTCTTGCCGCTATGATCCGCCGCTTCTTGTGCCATTTTACCATTTTTCTATTCTTTTTGCAAGAATGTTTCACCGCTCCACCACGCAGCGTCCATCCGACCAGACAGCGACGATGTTGTGGCGATGGGTCATGTACATGGCGCGTTCAAAGCGCTCCGCCACGCTGAGCGGCCGGGTGGACTCCACGAAATCGCTGTCATCCAGCACCACAGCATGGAGTTTATCTCCCACCGCAAAGCCGTCCCCGGCGCCGAAATATTTATGTCCCGACGTCGTCCCCAGATAGTAGCCCTCCGCCACTGTCAAAAAATCGGTCTGCCAATCGTCCATGATCTGGCGCACCTTAGAGCTGCGGATCGTTGTGGTGATGACTCGGTACATGGGCAGCTGTGCGCCGCCGGCAATGTCGGAGCCCAGAGTCACCCACAGCCCCTCCTGCAGCATTTTCTTCACCGGACAGATGCCGGAGGAGATGTTGATGTTGGAGTCGGCGCAGTGAACAACCACCACATTGTGCTCCTTCATGGCCTGTCGCTCCGCATCGTCGCTGTGGACACAGTGGGCCATCAGCGTGTGATCCTTCCAAAGGCCATACTTCTCATAGGTTTCCCAATAGCGCTGACATTCCGGATGCAGTTGGGACACCAGCTCGATCTCCCCGGCACTCTCAGAGAGATGGGACTGGACATAAAGCCCCTGCTCCTTTGCCAGCTCCCCCAGCCAGCCCATCAGCTCGTCAGAACAGGACGGGGTGAAACGCGGGGTAAGAATGGGCTTGATGTGCTCAAAATGACAGCCCTCCAGCCATCGGAGTGTCTCCCGTTCCGACTCTTCCGTCGTTTCCTCCAGAACGCCCGGCGCACCGTTGCGATCCATGTTCACCTTACCCACATAGCCGGTAACGCCGGCCTTTTCCAATTCCTCCATCAAGATCCATGTGGCCTCCGTGTGGAGAGAGGAGAACATACAGACGCGGGTGGTGCCGTTGGTGATCAGATCGCTGGCGAGACGCCGGTAGATTCGACGGGCATAGTCGAGGTCTGCAAAACGCGCCTCCGTGCGGAAGGTATAGCGCTGCAGCCACTCCATCAGCGGCAGGTCCATGCCCATGCCCAGCATGGGATATTGCGGGGCATGGAGGTGCATATCGGCAAAGGACTGCAAGATCAGGCGATCCCCATAGTCCCGCACCATACCATCATAGCCCTGCGGCAGCGTCTGCTCGATTCCGGCGATCACACCGTCTTCCAGCAGAAGATACCCCTGCTCTATGATGGAAAGTTCCCCCAGCGCGGGAGCGTGAACAATGTTACCTTTCAATGCTTCTTTCATGGCTGCTCCTTTCACAAAACAAAAAAGAGCGCTTCGCCGCCTGCTGCAGCAAAGCACTCATAGTGAAACCTGTGGCGGTTCCGTAGAAACCTCCGCGCCATCAAC
>RCNI01000793.1_pt1 | contig 18523 bp, 20 predicted proteins | sample 2041151 | NCBI WGS metagenome assembly RCNI01 (sample SAMN09708214, study PRJNA481090) | feces metagenome | isolation source: feces | place: Antarctica: Albino Rookery | reverse complement strand
AGCATTAAAGAACTTATTAGTATCATCAATAGATAGATTCAAATGTGGATAGTTTAAATCTAGATATGCAAATAATGTATTAGCATCTAATGATTCAATAGCTAATATATCTTCAATCTTTACATAATACAAAGGGTTTGGATTTTGTTTACAAACTTTAAAGTCAGTAGCAGGTCCATAGATAACATCTGTTGTACTAGCTACGGTAAAGATGTCATTTACCTTAGTTCATTTACCTACACCAGTAACTCCACCTGGTGTTGCACCAATGTTATCATCTATGTTTGAATAATAGATTGCACCAGCATATGCAACAAAATCCATTTTCATATATGTTACATCTGGATCATATTCTCTAGTCTTAGCAAAAGCAGTAGCTATCTTTTCTAATTCATCCTTAGTACAGAACTTTTTAATTTCTTTTTTAATATCATTAACTTCAGTTTTAGTTTGTGTAGCTAATGTAAAGTTCTCATCGATTTTATTATTTGCTTTTTTTAGATCATCTGCTTGAGCAAAGTAATCTAAATTTAATGTACCTGATGTACCATCTTCAAGAGCTACAAGAACTCTCTTGAATGTAGCTGCTCTAATTCATAGGTTAGAGAAGTCAGATAACATATATAGTTTTTCTCTTTCAAGTTCTGCATTCTCAACGTACTTATATCAATCAATGTTAGCTATTAATTGTTGAGACTGTTTATTTAATAATTCAGTAACAGGTCCACCAATATATCCATTTTGGATAGACATATTACTAACAGTAACAGTACCTGCATTTTGAAATTCAGGGAATGTATTTGATAACATTCTCTGATTAACTTCTTCAAAGATAGCTTGTTGGAAGTCTCTATAGTCTTCACGTGCAGCTATTTTATCTCAGATTTGAGATAGTTCAATTGGAATAGAATGTGCAAGAATATTAGCAGTATCAAAAACTTTATTAGCTACAAGATAGAATGCATCTTCATGAGTTAATTCTCTATTGTAAGCTCTTAAAGCATTTGGAACAATTGGTTTCCCAACTAAATTTCCAGTCTTTTCCAAATATGTATCATAAGTAATACCGAATTTATATAACTTATCTTTAATTGAGTTTGTATTTGTATTTGCCATATCCTATGTATCCTTTATGAATTCCTTGTTTATAATGTTCATCTCGATATTTATGTATTAGTTTCTTAGCTTGTTGTTTTACATATTTACTGGTATAGGTTATTTTTCCTGATTGAACAGTTCTTACAATCTTATTACCAATTTGAGCACCTGGTAATTTACCAATTGTTTGAGTATATGCATTCATAACTACATTAGCAGGGTTTCAAGCTTGTTTAACTTTTTGTGCATAAGTACCATTGACTAACTCATCAATTAGATCTGCAGCTTTAGTTACTAGCTTTGCACTAGCATAAGCTATCTGACCATATTGAGATGCAAAATTGTGAGTGCTAAATTTAAATAATGTTAATAGACCTTGATTGTTTCTTATCATTTTTCCAATGTTTCAACCCCATGAAATATTGTTAATGTAGTATTGACCAGCACTAGGTGCTGAGATGAACTTATAAATATATCTTCATGCTTTGTTATATAAAACAACTGGTTTCTTACCATTAGTTAATGCTCTATCAAAGATAATGATCACATGATAATAATGGATTGCATTAGAAGCTGCTGGTTGTAATTTAATACCAGCAATTCAAGGTGCTTTAGTATGATTCAAAGGAATTAACACATCCTTAAGTCTTTTTTGTTTCTTTAAGAAGTCTGCGTGAATTCTTTTCTTGAATATCTTGATTTGCTTATTAGCTTTATTAATTACTTTATCAAATTTAGTTACTTTAGAAGCTCATTTGAATAATGACTTCTGAGCATAATTTGGATCCGCAATAAATGAAAGTACCTTATTAGCACTACGTATACCTTTTTCTACACTTCTAACTTTCTTTCATTTAGCATCATCTAGTTGCTTTAAGTAGAAAGCATCATCAGTAAAATCTAACTGCTTAATGTATCTAGGGTCAATATCAAATTCTTTAAGAGCTTGTTGGTAAGCACGCTTACCTGTAGTAGCAAATTGGTCATCAATATCTAGATCATTAAGTCGCTTAGCTAGTTTTTGTAGCTTAATGTCATCAGCTGCTTCACCGATAACATTAACAGAGTTTTTAGTAATCTTACTAATAGATGCTGCTTTACCAGGTATTGTACATACTGGTAAGATAACATTGAAGATTATGTTTTGAGTCTCTCATGGATTCTCATCCATGATGTAATCACCAGCAATGTTAGTTCCAATATCAGCAACTACACCAACTACCATTCCACCCACTGGACCCATTAAAGCAGTAGCTGCTACTTCAGCAACTATTGATACAACACCTAGTAATCCATTAAGTAGATATTGTCATCACTTCTTTTTCTTGGGTTTAGGTTTCTCAACATGTGGTGCTAAAGCTCGTTGAACTTTACCTGCTTGTTGATTTAGTTGATCTAATACTAATGAATTAGACATTAGTTAGTTTTAGTATCATGTTCTTCTAAGAATTTAATTTCAACTTTTGATAGTTGGTTACCCTTAGCTTGTTTATCTTTAATTCTGTTTAATTCAGATTGAATTGCTTCTGGTGTCATTTCTGTAGTTTCTTTATCACTACCAGTAAATGTAGATTTAATTGCTTCTTTTGCTTTTGTGAAAGCACCAGCTTTAGTTTCACCTTCAAGTGCAAAAGTTTCTTCACCGTCTTTAATTGCTTTTGAAACTACTACTGGTGTAGTGTTACCAAATTTATCAATTAAAGCTAGAGTCTTATCAGCTTCTGTTGAAACAGAAGCAACAATTAGTTGTTCGAATAAAATTCCCATAACTTGTTCTCTAGACATTTTTAAATTGAAGTCTTTTTCTCATTCTGGGTCTGGTCCAGCAGCAAATCAGTCTTTATCTGCTACTTTATCAAAAGCAATAGTTCCCCACTTACCAACAGTAGTGATCACATAGTTTACACCTTCAGGTAAGTTATTAGTTGAGAAAGCATATAATCCTAGAATCTTAGTAATTCCAGCATCTCTAAATGTTTGGTTACCAGCATCTGAAGCTAGTAAAGCATCTTTTGTAATGATTTCATCTTTAATATCTTCGTTAATCAAGATGATTAAATTATCATGTGTGATACCACGAGCATATTTAAAGTTTGCGTCGAAATCAGTTTTAGCATTTGCTTTGCCCATTAGAGGTAAGATTCTTTTAGCTTTTTTAATTGATGCAATAATGTCTTCAGCAGTGGTTAAATCTTCTACAACATAGTGAGCACCTTTGTCAAAAGTAACGGCTGCAGCATCAACAGCTTTAAGTTTAGCTTGACATTGTTTAGCAGAATAAACTAAATTATTAAATAAAATGATTTCATTATTAACTGATAAGTCTTGTTGGAATTCAATAATCTTACCTGCTAATTTATTTTTATAACTTGGGTCAGTCATATCATCAATGTCTTTTAATGTGTATTTATCAATAATTTGTGTTGGTTTAAGTCTTACAGCATTGATTGTTAACATTTGAGCAGTTACATCCTTAGGTGCAATAACTCTTTTACCATCTTTATATGTAACAGTAGGTGAAGTCTTTTCAATAGCTTCATAATCTACATCAGCAAACTTAGATGTGTCTACTGCTCTAGTATTTTTAATGTAATCAATAATAGATGGTGTACACATATTAGGTGCTAATTCAGCAATAACTTTATTTAAAGGAACATTTACTTTTGTTCCATCTGCTTCAGTTGTTCAAACTGAAATTGTTTGTGATTGTGGTGAGTTTAATGGCATTTTAATTCTCCTTAAAAGTATATTTTTGGTTCGTCTTCATCACTTTTAGGTTTAGGATCATCTTTTTTGTAATTAATCTTTTTAGCTTCAAATTGCTTTAACATAGACTTTTCTAGGTTATCATAGTTTGAGTAGTCTAATTTATCCTTATCTAATTCAACATCTTTGACATCATATTTAGATTTAATATGATTTTCAAAAATATTTAATCTATTGTTTAGCTTTTGAATTTCTAGATCCTTAGTCTTAAGTGATTTGTTTTCATTTTCTAGATCATCAATTCTAGCTTGATAATCAGATAACATCCCTTGAGTGTGCTTCTTAAAGTCTTCTTCTGTAGCAAACTCTAGGTAGTTTTTTGGTTCTGGATTAGGATTAGGTTCTCCACCACCTTTACCATCATCTGGTTTAAATAGGAAGTTTAATTTTCTACTTCCAAATAATTGTAGGTTTATAAATGGTTTAGTCTTCATGTCCTTCTCCTTGATTTGGTTTGTTTGGTTGATTTGCTTGTTTATTAGGATTAATCAAGCTTCCTTGTTGGGTTTGAAGATACTCATTAGCTTGGTTCTTCAAGTACTTGGTCGACCCAGATATCTCCACATCGACTTCAACTCCTTCGAAGTCAATGTCCTTATATGAATCTAGGTTATTTTTGATGTAATCAATAAATACATTCTTTATGAAATTACTTCATCCTTTTTCTAAAAGGTTAGCTTTCACTTCAATATAGTCATCACTTTGTGAGTTTATACTCATTGCTTCTGCACTATGGATGTTTTTAGTACCCATGTCAGCAGTGTTTCTAGGACAGAAAGTCAATTCCTTAACTTTATTGTCATAGAATTTAAGCTTATCTAATACAACTTGACCTATAGATGTTCCACTTTGGATTTGCAATCCACCTGATCCAAGTAATGAAAATATATTTTTGTTTTCGAAATATAAAGAATTGGGGTCTTTAAGAGTTTCTTTCAGTTTTGATACATTATCGGTTTTACCTTGAGATTGTGGTAAGTTAATGTGATATAGGGATTTAGCAGTTAATGAATCTGTCATTAATAGATCTAAATGCTTGTTAATATCTGTAATTAACTTCGATGGAACATTATCCATATCGTTTTTACCCATAGGGTTGTTTAGAAATATTGCAAAAATTGAGTCATCATAATATTGTGTATGAATATTGTAGACGTCATTATTCTTAGCATCCACATTATCATAATAGTGAAATGTATATTTAAATGTCTTATCTTGGTTACAACATAAGATATTATAACCACATTTCCCTGGTGTTGCTAAATAAAATTGTAATTCAAATGATTTAATGTCCCCATTACTTTCATATTGAACGTCAATTATTCTAGCTGGAACAATCTTTGGTTTTTTAAAATAAGTTGACAGCACTAATGCCATACAACCTTCCTTAGATAGTTCTTCTATTAGTTGATAATTGATTTCTAGAAGGTTATTGTGTTCTAACAATTTATCCCATTCTTTTTGTAACTCTTTTGATTTTTTACCTGAAAATTTTATTTTTGGTTCTATAGTACCAACTGTATTAGCAAATAATGAAGCTACATATTTTTCGTAATGATCATTATCTTTAAAGCTTTCTTTTCGTTTTGGTTTTAGTGGTTTTGGTATTTTTTCAACTTCTGGCATAAATTACTCCATGGTTCTTTCAAGTGCATACTTGATATTTTTTTGCTTTTGTTCTAGCTTAAGAATTTTTCTTTTAGCTGATGTAATTCCATTTTCTATTTTTTTAAGCTCATCTTGTAATTGATGAACAGCATCTTCTTGTTCAACATCAACAGTGCCGCCAAATACATCAGTCTCAATCATTCTTTCAACTTCGTTATTATCTTCTTCTTTACCAGCTAGGATGTTGTCTAAGATTGTATGAGTTCTACTATCACATTCTTTTGTGATAATTTCTCTACCATCATTTAATAATCATTTTTGACAGCAGTCTTCTTCCCCACAATCTGGACATGGGTTAACATAAGTTTCAGAGACTACTGTAGGTTTATCTTTATTTTTCTTTGGCATATTATTCTCCTTTTAAAATTTCTTTCAATCTTCTAATTAACGTTTTTTCATCATGTCTTGCAACAAAGAATGTGTAATTGCATGGATGTTTAGCATATTCATAAGCGCCATTGTAATGACTTCTATCTCACTTAATAACAGATAATATGTCATCTACTATGTAATGTTCTTCCATACCAGGAAGTCTATATACATTACATACTTTGCTTTTAGGGAAGTTATCTTTTAGAAGTTTCTCTAGATTGTGCATTTTGATAATCCTTTCCACATATTTCTATTTGTAGATCATGTTCACAACTATTGCAGAGACATGATACCTGTTTATCTGGTATCTTCTTTAAGCAGAAGTAACAATGATTATTCATATTTAATGAAGTTCTTAGAAGTCATCATCATCACAGCTTTCACAATCATCATCTTCATTATGATCTACAACTGCATCCACTTCTGTGGTTGGCATTCAGTAGTCACCCCAGCAATTTTCACAACATGGGTTCATACAGAACTCTGCGCATTCGCATTCAGCACCACATATTGAACAGATGGTTGTTTCTTTTTTAGCTTTATCTCAAGCTGCTCTTGCTTCTTTTGTCATTAGATTCACCTTTTAAGCAAAACTACAATCTGAACATAGTAAATCATCATCAGTTAATTCTTTGCCACAACTACTACAATGAATTTTGTTGTCTCCTATAAAACAATCTTTGCAGATACGGTAATTATCAATTCCATTAGTTATTCATAGAACTTGATTTGTATATTTTCTACAAATATCACAACGACAATTGAATATTTGTTTTGATTCATTTCATATTTGTTTCTTAGTCATTGCTTTCACCTTTATTTTGTTTTAAATATTTTTGAATTCTTTCTTCACTAATATTTTTGTTTCTATCAGTTAGCACATCAACTCTGTCAATAATAATATTGCAGGTCTGATAAGCAACACAAGCTCCAAAAAATTCTTCACTACTGATTCTACTATTTTCTTCTAATTCATCTGGTAAATCAAAATCATGTTCTTCTAAAGCTTTTTCTAAGAGTTGTGTATCAATATCTTCGTTAATAACACTTCTATTTCAAGCAGTTTCTCTAACATGTCTTGCTAAAAAATTTGCTTCACTTTCTAAATATTGAATATGATCTATTAGTTGTTCCTTAGTTAATTTTTCTAATATTTTTTTATCCGTCATGCTATACCCCCATTGCCATGCTATGGTTAACTATTACTAGCTTATAAACTATGCTGATTGCATATTCCATAGCATTTACCAGGTCGTAAATACCTGGATTAATTTTTTCATCCCTTTTGAAGTTAGCATCAAAAGCTTCTTGAGTTAAGTATTCCAATAGCTTCATACTTCCCATAGTGAATTTAATGATTCCTTTTTGGAAGCATTCCAACAAGAAATGACATCTACTAGCTATGTCAAAGTCAATAGTGAAATCTGGATTTTTATTTTTAATTGCTTTAACTGGGTTGATATTTAGGTTATTTTCAACAATATACTTAACTGATGTTTCAATAATTAGATTGTCTTTAGAGTCTATAGCTATGATTGAGTTATCAATTCCATAGATATCATTCCATACACTTACATTAGCTAAAATGTATTCAAGTGTACATAACATAGAACCACGGAATTGACTAGCATTAATTTCTTGAGCTTGTAAAACTACAATTTCAAAATTATTAGTTAAACCAATACGACACAACCCATTTTTATCATTTAAACCTGGGTCATAACCATCAACAACCATTTCAAAATCATCCAAACTAAACTCTTTGTCATAAATTAGTGATTCATAAAATTGATTATTTTCATCAAATATGTATCTACGGAATGGATAAATAATAGATGATGATTGGTTATCATATGGATCACCTGCAACTGTAATGTCATACAATTTAGGGTTTTCTTCCTTAAGTTGTTCATATTCAGCTCTTTGGTATTCATCAATTTCACTTGATGGTACATAAAATCTAGACATTCTTAGTAAGCTGCAATCTAATTTCTTGAGTTTTTCATCTTGCTGATCTAATGATTCTCTGAAGATATATGTATTTCTAACCAATTCTTGTCTGGTTTCATTGTTAAACGGCATAATTGGTGTTACATACTTTTCACAGATTCAATGATGTGAGTCATAAATGTTGAATAAGAATATCATTCTTCTCTTTTGACCTGGTTTTCTTTTAGTTCTCAAAATTGTAGCTTGTTTAATAAATTGCATATCTGATGGTTGCTTTGTATAGATTTTTTCCAATTGAGAACCCAATTCATCAGGGTTTTGTTGAATTTCATCAAAAAATACATCACAAATATCAAAGTTTGCTTTTTTAAGAGTTAAACCAGCAAATGAGTTAACTAATTCGAAGTTTGCAAAGAATATTGCTTGACCAGTTGGTTTAAAAACTACAACTTTTGTGTAGATTTCAAAATAATCAGTGTAATCAAGGTGATGGACTACTTTTAAGAAGTCCAGTGCTTTTTGAAAACATGGATGCACAGTGTTGATAATATCTGAAGATAAGTTTCTAGCTCATACACAACAATAATCAGGTTCAGTAACTATTCTGAAGATGGTTTCAATCATACACCCAAAAGATTTTGAGACATTTTTTGCACCCATGATGATTTTAGTTGTCGTCTCTGAATCCAAGCACTTGATAAATGATTTATGTTCTTTGTCATCAGTATAATTTAAGATTTCATCCCTTAACTCTTTAGGAAACACTGGTGGTGGACTAAGCTGCTCATTTTCTTTTTTCTTCACGGATAAACTCCTTTATCACTTCTATAGAATCTTCAACAGTCCATACATACTTTGAATAACGGGTATCATCTAGATTGGTTACAAATATGATTCCTGTTGTAGCTCTAGTAGGATGTTCAATTCTAGATCATTTAAATTTTTTGCTAATTATGAAATAGTGCTCAACGTACTCGTCACTATAGTTTTTTTTGTACTCTTTAACATTTCTGAAGTTACTTTTAAGCATATCTAGCATATTTTTCACACTCCATTAAATGATTTGGGGGGCTATTTTTTTCTAGGGGTACTAGATATAATGTCAATTATGTCTAATCTACACCACAAGCAAACATAACATAGAGTACTCCACCACATCTATTTATAAACTTTTAGTTATAAATAGATGTGTGAGACCTATTTAGGACTTGGTTGTGGTGGGTTACCAAAAAGAGTTTTGGTTTTACTATCAAACACTAGGACATTGTCTGGTAGATTAGCTAAGTCAAACGACTTATATATCCCATGCTTGACTATCAGGTAGTAGGTGATATCATTTACCCTAAACCAGAAGTCATACCCATACTTCACATCTAGATCATGTGGTGTAAACTTCAGATCCAAATTGAAGTGGCTTTTAAAATAATCAATTGCAATTGATTCACTCACATAAAGCTTGTAAAATGAGTGCTTCAGGTAATAAATCCAGTATGACCTTTCATACTTCTTGTAGGTCATACCTTTAACAAAATATCACTTCTTGGATATCAGATATTGCTTTCATTCTTCAATAGAATCAGGTTTGACTTGATGAATAATATCACCAAATCAAACCCCTTTTGACAACCAGTATTTAGATAGCTCGTTAATTATTCTTTGCTTCTTAATCTTGCTAACTCTTCCTGTAATAAGATGATTTGCTTCTTCAACAATTTGTTTTCAGCTTGCAGAGATTGTAGATCTAGTGACTCACTTGGTTTGATAGTTGAAAGTTCAGATACAGACTTGATATATTGTCTGTTTAGTTTTGAGTAATATTTACGTGTTGTTTCCATGTTCTTATGACCAAGAACATCTGCAATATCTTCTAAGGCAGCACCATTCATTCTTAGAAGTGAACCTTTTGTTCTACGTAGTACATGGGGTGATAAAGAAATAGATAAACCTGCTTTCTCACCTAGCTTGGAAAGTTTGTACTGTATTCGTTTAATGTTGATAAGTTGGAAATTGAAATTTATTGACTTTAACTTCAGCAATGTTTTAAATGTTTCATCTGTTAAGAACGTATTACGATATTCATTTTTGTTTTTAATAGTCTTGATGGCAATGCATTGATCATTTACACTTTCTCATTCAACACTACAGAACTCTTGGATTCTCATTCCAGTATCCAATAGCCCGTTGAAGATGAAAGATAATTCTAGGTCATCAATGCATGCTTTACATTTTTGTACTTCTTCGTAGGTTAAATCATTCTTGGTAGTTTTAAACACTTGTTCGTAACGGCGAACGTTTGTTGAATCTAGCCCATGTTCTTCCATGTATTTGCAGATATGGTATGAATACATACGTTTTGAGTTATTAGAAACTTGAAGGTTATCAAGATACTCATTAATGGCATCAACGTTAAGCAAGTCTACACTTTTGATTATTTTTGCAACGTAACTATTCGGCATCTTTAACTTCCCCCTTCTTACCTTTTGGTTTTCTAAGCACAGTGTAATTGTTGTGAATAAAAAGTACCACTGCTTGTTTGATTAGATCTGTTCTTGTAATTTCTTTCTTGTTCATGGCACTATACTTTTCTGCCATTTGGTCTAGCTTGTGTAAATCTTTTGCTGGAACACGAATAGAAATATTCTTGGTTAATTCTTTTCTGCTCATCTTTGTTTGTCTCCAGATGTGTATTTTGCGGTTACATAATATTTGGAACTCTTGTTCTCACCAGGTAGACAAATCACTAGCTTTAGTTTCATTAATCGCTTTAATGATCTGTAGCAAGTCTTTTCTGAGATTCTAAGTTTGTAAGCTATTGTTTGACAAGTTAGTAACTTTTCAGCAACATTTTTTAACGAGAAAGAATTAATGTATCCGTACACTAATAGCTCTGAACTAGTTAATTTGTAATCTAGCATCCAGTCTTGAATGCTGAAATAAAAACTCATTTTGACCCCTTAAACAAAAGTGTCAGGCAGTGGATGTAACCAATGTTTCCAAAAAACTAGTGCAATAAGCAATGTTCTTGGAAGACATTTTTTGGACATGCCTGACAATTAGAAGTGTAGCACACTTTTTATACTTTCAGCGAAAAAATATTTTGTAGCTGGTGTTTAAAAAGCCCTATGAATGATAATCTTTTCTACCAAAAATGTGTATATGTTAATTTCTATAAAAAGCCGTAATACTCAGCAATAATGGCAAAAAAAAGAAGCTAACTTTGTAGAAAGAAATAGGAGAATAAACTAAAGTTATATTCTCTCTACAAAGAAAGAAGGGACAAAATGTCCGACAACTTGGCAGACAAAAATACAGACAAAATGACGGACAAAATGTCCAACAAATTGTCCCTCTAAAAAAATTTGTAAAAATAGCAAAAAAATGTAAAAACTCTCATATTTTAACAATTTTGAGTTTTTAGTGTAATTTATCATTAAAAGTGGTTAAAGTGTCTCTATATGCTTAAAAAGTGGGTTAAATTGAGTGTTTAGAATGTTGTAAATAGAAGTTTCAGGGAATAAAGAACTTACTTTCAAACTTTTTGTAATCACTACATTTTGACAAAAATTCATAGTAATGATATCTGTTGAAGTTAAAATTATTCATAAAAGTTTTTGCTTTTTCATTGATTCTTTTTATGGTATCAAATTTGTTAATTAGTGGTTTGAACTCTTCATCAATTATTCCATGGTGTCTTTCAATTACTCCATTTTGTTGTGGTCTCATTAATTGGATTTTTTGGTTTTCGATTCCATACTCAATTAGTAAGTTACTGTAATCATAAGATTTCACAAAGTTGTTTTGTTTGAACATCATTGCATTATCTGTTCTGATTCTTTTAATAGTAATTCCTAGTTCATTAGTAAAGTAATGGATCATGTTTCTTGTAGCTTGTAAGAGATTCTTACCAGAAGCATTTTCTATCACTTCCATATAGTAGAGCTTAGATTGTTCATCTTTTGCATCATAGATGGTTATTCTTTTACCAGTAGGACTTTCTTTAGCTCCAATTATCTTTAGATCCATTTGAATGCATCCAAAAGGTAAATCATAATATCTAAGTGGATGTTTAACTGGTGCTCTTTTCTTTTTCTTAGGATTACGGTCATCATTGTTTATTATCTTACACACAGTCTTTAATGATAACTCTGGATAGATTTGCTTCATGTGCATTCATATGTTAGCTCTTGAGTGATGTTGTATGTATCTTGCATCTGCTATTAACTTCCTAGTTTCTTTATCATATTTGTATTTGATTGTTTTAGGACCTGTATTCTTAACTACTAGATCAGGAATCTCTTCCTTTGATTTAATTTTAGATATTTTATTGATTCAGCTATAGATGCTAGACTTATCATTATAAAGATTTAGATCTAGAATTGCTTGCCTGATTGATGTATTGTAATTAGTTGCTTGTGAATATACCCTTTTCACGTTTCTGATGGTTGTAGCTGTTTTATTTAAGTTATTGATGTATCTTTGATTATTGATGTTGAAATAAAAAAGCTCTTCGTAGAGCTTGTTTCATATTTTGTAGAATTCGTTAAATATCATTATTGCTTGTTGATAACAATAGCACCACCATTAGTTTCTACTAGAGTTGGGTCAGGGTTTTCATCAGTAGAACCATCTTTTCATTGCCTAATTGCTAAATATGCTGGTGAGAATCTTCATTCTTTATCTTGATTTCCTGATAATTCCATCTTAGATGGATTAAGCCAACTAAGATATAATTCACCATTTTTTGGTTGATGAGTTCATATAAATAAATTGAATCCATCTCATCATTCTTTATCAGTATTTAAACCTACATGCACATCTTGAAGATTAGATTTGATCATATCAGTATATGTCTGACTTCATGAAGCTTTATTTTCTTCATATAGTTGACTACATAATTGCTTTATGAAGTCATTTCTATAAGCTACATATTTAGCTTCAATTGCTGGGTCATTAACATGATCATTTGATTTTAAACCTAGTCCTAATCCTAAACCTAATCCTAACGCTAAAATACTAGCGCCACCAGCGCTAGCTCCGATTATGATTTTCTTTTTTTTCTCCATAAGTACCCCCAGTATAAATTATAAGGGACTACTTCTTGGATTTGTCATACACTTTTACTTTTTGTTTTAATTCAGCAACAGATAAATCAACTAGCTTATTTAGATTTGCATCTTCTGGTGATTTAAACTGAAAGTCTAATACATTATTCTTTTGATCATAATAGATGTAGTTGTATTTATCATCATCATAAATCTTTTCTTTATGTAGTTTTGCTCTGGTGATAGACTTCTTCATGTTCACAGAGCTTATGATGTTCAATATCATCTTTCATACCCCATTTACAAATGGAAAGTATGCAGCTATACCAACTAGGAACACTGATAAGTTACCTGGAACTGAGATTCATTCTTGAAATTCTTTTAGTAATCTCTTATCATCTGCATATAGAATTGCAATAACAATTAATGATGGTAATAGAATTAATGCACATACGATTAGAATTATCTTTAATCACTTCTTCATATTACTTTACCCCTTTCTTTGCTTCTTGTTGTTGCTTTCTTTGTTCAACAAGCTTATTTAAATTTTCATGAGCTTCTTGGATAGTTTTAGCTTCTTCTTCTTTATTTCTTATTTCTGCTATATCTAATGTGTCATAAATAGATTCATATTCCTTTTTGTTGATCTTATTATTTTCTCAAAGTAATCTACTATCAGCTTTAACCTTAGCTATTGTTGCTGGTTTAGCTACAGAAACTATAAATGAACAAATATAGATGCTTAACATCATGAATGGAATGAAGAATACCCCAACATATGGTTGAGAGACCATCCAAATAAGAATAGGTGCTTGTAATCCACCTATACCAACTCAATTCGTTTGGATAATGGTTGTAATTAGAATGAATACAAACATTATGATCATAATCCACAAACAAATATAGTAAAGCAGATTATTAGCAGCATTAATGGATTTTATCTTGCGTTTAACTTTTTCGATTGTTTTCATAATTACTCCTTAATATTTATTTCTAGTTAATGCATTTGTGTTATCAATCTTTTGGAAGCTGTTGTTAATTGGATATTCAAATGATTGTTCTTCATTTTCCTGATCTACATATGATATGGTCATCTTTGATGCTGAATTAAACAATCCAAATGAATAGTCTTCTTTGATGTTAGAAATATATCAATTATTTTTAGCTAAACCATCTTTTAAATTAAAACCAACATTTATAGTTGAATACTTGTATGAATTTTTAATTAATAAGAAATGCATCAATTGAGAAGCTGTATAGCTAACCATTTCATCAATGAAGTTGTATTTTGTTTTAAATCTATAGGTTATCTTAGTTCTGTATACTTGTTTATATTTAATTCCTACTCAATCTTTTTCAACACGGGTAATAGGATTTGAACCACCGCCAGGACTATCTGGACCACCATGTCCACCACTATGTGTATAACTGTAGTAACAATAACCATCTGTTGTAGTTTCATTCTTTGGTTTTTTGCCATCTTTTCTAACAGGACAAGCTATTGGTATTCTTTCATCAGTATTAGTTAATTCTTGCTTATTATAAATAATTTCTATATCTATTGCATCTGGTGGAAGAAGCTTTCTACATTCTTCTTCTGTAGGAAATTTAGATTCATCATCAATAGTAATAGTTTTTTCATTTCATTGGTATTCAGAGAAATAATATTGGTAGACTATTTCAAAAGCATCAGCTTTATTATTAGTGAATAATCAAACTTGATATCAATCATCATCTATTTTATTGATTTGAGTCTTAGGTAAGTAGTTACCATTCTTTACTTCATTAAACTTTGTAGATTTATTAGCTAATGTAATGTTGTTAGCTTCATCGTGATTAATTAAATAGTACTTAGAACTAATATTGATTAAGAATGTTGGTAGTTCAGCTTTAAATGAACCATCCTTATTGAAACTATTTACAACAGTTTCTTTATCAATAGGACAATCAATATAGAATCAAAGAATATTCTTATGTTGATCACTTAATCCATCCTTATTATATCCATAAGGTGAAATCATAATATTTGATAGTGAATAACAGATAGCTTTAAAGTAGCTATAAGCAATTGTATCTAACATTTCTGGGTACTTTAATTCATATTGATAGATTAAATTGTTACTAAAATCAACTGCCTTATGACCAGCATAGGTTGCATTAAAGTAGTTTATGAAATCATTATTCTTTTTATCAAAGATATTAAAATCATAGCTAAATAGGTATGTAGATAAGATTAACTTTTTGATTAGAGTAACTAACTCTTCAATCTTAGGTGGTAATTTACCATCTTCTTTGAATTCATCAAATAATCCAGCAAAAGTTCTATCTTCATTAGTGATTACCTTTTTAAATACTTTTAAAGGTAATTGCTTAGCTAGTGAGAAGTTTAGAATTTCAATATTTGCTTTTGGGTTTAGATTCTTATACTTAACAAATAATGGAACATATCCAACATTGTTATCAATCTCTATATCAATTTGTTCATCTTTGAACATCCCTTCAGTATTAACACCAGGGTTTTTAACTTCCCCTACTAATTGAATAGCTTGTACTAAAGAATTAATTGGCATCTTATAAGTAATCTTTGTGATTTTATTCTTACCAGATGCAAAATCAGGTAGTTCATCAACTAACTTAAAATTAATAGTTGAATTCTTGCCTACTTCTAGTTTTTTAATGTTTTGTAATCCGATACTATATAGAGTAATTAAATTAAGCTCATCATCTAGTTTAATGTTTTGTAGATCATCATCACTCAAGTCATTCATTGTCTTCAATGAATTATCAGTAATAAAGTAAACATCATTATTAGATGCTGAATAAGGTTCTTGGATGGTGAAAACATAAGTTTTGCTTGTTCTTTCCAAGAAACTAAAATCATCATTAGAAACAAAAGCTAAATCTGTATTGATTTTGATACCTATATCACCACTATCCCCTAGCATCTTTAGTTGTGGACTAAATAGATGTGATGTAAAAGCTCCTTTTCTCACACCAATGTATTTTAGCTTTAAGAAGTTATTTGTATTTTGAGATACAACTGATTCAATATTGTTGTTAAAATCAACAATTTCATAGACATGTAGCTTATGGACATTATCTGGATTGCTAAAATAACTTTCTACTTGTTCAACATTAGTTAGTGGCATTATTTATCTCCTTCTTTATGCTTGGTTAATCAATCAATTTCTTTATCAGTAGGTCTTTGTCCTTTTTTGACCTTATGCTCTATCCGCATCACTTTAATCTTTTGATAGAGCTTCACAAAAGCATTCTTAATTAAGGTTAATGTTTTCTTAGCACCAAACTTAATTTCACCATAGAGCTCAATCATAGCTAGGATAAATAAGATAGGTAGAATAATTAAAAAGTTTTTACCTTCACGTAATGAAATGGTGTCAAAGTGAGACATTAAATATATGTATATTCCAAATGTACTTAATCCAAAAATCATTATGCTATTACCTTTCTCTTGAATATAATTTCATATCTTTCTACATAAGATGACTTAATAGATGATTGGTTAGGTTCTTTATAGCCAAATGTTCCATTGAATGAGTGTGAGTGGTTTAGAGTATATGTATACTGTGTATTTTCCCCATCTGTTGGTGTATAGTAGCTACCTAATTGGTCTGGGTCTGAACTTCAATCTAATGTTCTAGAACTATCTTGTGTAGCATTAAGAGTTACAAAACCACCAGAATTCATCTCAGTTAAGAATGTTAAACGTTTACTACCAGAAATGTATGCTAGCTTAGATTGAACAGTTAATTGCCCATTAGCACTTGCAGTAGTTCCACTAAATGGCATATATGGAATATCTTGTGGTTTTAGTTTGTATTGAATAAAAGCACCATTTTGACCAGTACCTATAACATAACCGTCATTTGTAATTTCAATTGCATCTGCAGGTATCTTTTTATCTTTTAATCATTGATCACCATGAGCTCTGGTTTTAAATAATTTACATTCACCAGCTGCATATTCATGTTTATGATCATTTTGCATTTGCTTTAATAGCTCAGGTAATGTTACATCATATGGTCAATCACTAATTGATAAGTCATCAGCAGTTCCTAACAGTAACATTAATGATACTTGATTGCCATCTGCTGTTGATGTAGTTGCTTGTAATTCTGCCTGAATATCAGCAATAGTAGTCTTATTTAGGTTATCTATCTTAGCTTCAACAGGTGTAACTAGTGATTGAGCATCTGCTAATGTAATCTTAGTAGCTACTTGTTTTTGTAGATCTACATCTTTATCTTGTAGTACTTTAATTCTTTTATCTAATGGTTGTCAAAGTTGAGATTCAAACTGTTCTCTGATGACTGGATCCATTTTAGCAGCAGCAATTTGTTGTTGTACGTATTCTGCACTTACACCAGTGTCAGTTGCAGTAATAACTCCATCTGCACTAATTTGGATATTTTCACCAGCAACTAGCTTATCTTGCTTTGTAGCTAATTGTTTTTGAATATCTGCTATCTTTGTATTGTTTGTACTAATATCATTGCTATTATTAGCTATCTTAGATTCTAGACTAGCTATTGATGAGTTTAGAAATGTTAATGTAGCATAATTAGCTAACGATTTATTAAATGATGCAATATTAGCTTTATTTGTAGCTACATCAGATTTAACAGTATCATAGTCAGTTGGTGTAGCTAATTTAATTGCTTCATTTAACTCAGTCTTTGCTTGATCTAATTGTTCTGGTTGGATAGCACTATTAATCTTATCTAACACTTCAGGTTTTAAAGATATAGTAGACTTAGCTACAGTAATAGCATCACTACCCTTGTATTTAGTGTGTTCATCTCTAATTTGAGTAAATTGAGTATCTAAATAATTATTTAATGATACAGCGTCAACTGTAGTCATTATTTCACCATTGATAGATTTAATTATGTATATACCAGGTTTATCTTTACCTTCTTTTACTTTTTCAATATATAGATAATCTTTATCATTAGGTACTTCTTCACCATCAATAGTTTTAATGATTTTACCTTCTAACGACATTTTACATACGTTTGTATATGTAGGTAAAGTTGTTTCATATACATCTTCAATGATTTTAAGCATGTAGATGGTATAGAATTCTGGATCTAATTGAATATCAATTGGTGTAGGTGTATCAACACCAAATGTATCTTTAGCTAAATTAGTTTCAGGTAATTTGTGGTTTACTCTATAAATACCTGATTTACCACTAGCTCAATAAACTGAGTCATCTGTCTTTACACAATTGTCTAAACCATGCTTATGTCCAGTAGTTTCACCTTTTTGGATATTATCCTTTGTAACGATAAAGCTTGTTTTATCTTTACCACCTTCTTTCATAGAAGTGGTTTCATCACCAATCTTGATATACTTCTTAGACTTAATAATTTGGTATTGAGTTTCTAATAGCTTATTCTTAGCTACTCAGTCGTATAAAGATTGTAGATCATCAAAGGTTTCAATCTTATCCTTATTGAATTTAATCTTAGGCCCATATGTAGACTTTAATAAATCTACATTGCTATCACATAGAGCATTAAAGAACTTATTAGTATCATCAATAGATAGATTCAAATGTGGATAGTTTAAATCTAGATATGCAAATAATGTATTAGCATCTA
>RCNI01000792.1_pt1 | contig 18540 bp, 20 predicted proteins | sample 2041151 | NCBI WGS metagenome assembly RCNI01 (sample SAMN09708214, study PRJNA481090) | feces metagenome | isolation source: feces | place: Antarctica: Albino Rookery | reverse complement strand
TACGCCAACACCTTCGTGTTCCCCTGCATCGAAGCCGGCAACATCGGCTACAAGATCGCACAGCGTCTGGGCGGCTATGAGGCCTATGGCCCCATCCTGCAGGGTCTGAACGCTCCCATCAATGACCTGTCCCGTGGCTGCAACGCCGACGAGGTCTACAAGATGGCAATCATCACCTGCGCAATGGTGTAATTCCTCACAAGGGCAAAAATTAAAAATTTTCCCCGTTTCCTGTGTGATGCAGGGAACGGGGATTTTTTGATGATATTCCTCTTTTTTGCGGTGGAAAAGCTGTTTTCATCTGAAAAAATATCAAAATCTGCACTTTCAGCAGATTGCAAAAAACGGTATCCGTATCTGTGGAAATGAAACAACTCAACCAGCCATCCAGAAAAACTCAATATCTCGGTTATAGGCTTTCCTGACGGAGGCTGATACAATAGGGGTACAACCAAACAGGGAGGGAAAGAAATGAATATTGAGATTGGCACCAGAATCAAAACGCTTCGCCTTTCAAATTCTCTGACACAGGAACAGCTTGCCCAGAAGCTTGGCGTTTCTGCACAGGCAGTGTCCAAATGGGAGAGCGGCACCAATATGCCGGACATCCAGATGCTGCCGGATCTGGCAGTGATTTTCGGTGTATCCATCGATGAGCTGTTCGCCATGACGGAGGAAAGCCGGATGGAGCGCATCGAAAATCAGATGGAGAATGTCCGGTTCCTGAGCAGCGAAGAATTCAAAAGGAGCGAGCAGTTCCTCAAGGATTGCCGGGAGAAGCCGGACTGTGAGGCAAGAGCCACGCTTCTGCTGGCCCAGCTTTACAACAAGCGGGCGGATGAATATCACCAGCTGGCAAAACCGATTGCGAGAAAGGCTCTCCAGCTGAATCCCACTGTGAAAGCTGCGCATAATGCCATTTTTGATGCGGAGCGTGGGCCGTACGGCGACTGGAACTTTACGAATCACTGGGAGCAGATCAACTTCTATAAGGAAATCGTGAAGCAGCATCCGGAAGATATTCACAATTATTTCTGGCTGCTGGATCTGCTGATTGCAGACCATCGGCTTGCGGAAGCCCGGGATTACGCAGAGCGGATGAAGCAGACGGAATACACCTATCACTACGAGATGTACATGGGATACATCTGCAAGGAAGACTGTGATCTTGACGGCGCATTTGCGTGGTGGCAGAAGATGACGGAGCACAGTCCGGAAAAAGGCATCGTCTGGGAGGTATATGGAGATATTATGGCAAAGCTCTGTCGCTATGACGAAGCGGTGGAATACTACAAAAAGGCTATGCCTATGCGCCAGAAGCCCCGGTTTATCGATTGCGAGGAGGCCGTGGCGCAAATCTGCATGATCCGTGGCGATCTGGAAGGTGCGCTTGAGATGCAGAAGCAGAAACTGCGGATTACCCGGGAGGACTGGACTACGGAAGGAGAAACTGTGGACGAGGTTCAGCGTGAAATCCGGAAGTTGGAAGCGATGCTTTCGGAGAGAGAATCCGCAAAGTAATATCCTGCCCCCAGCCCCGGCAGCCGGTGACAGGATTCTTTCCGGTATAGAAACGGCGCAGGATGAATCCTGCGCCGTTTTTTGATGGACTCGCCTATACAAAAAAGCAGAGCCGGAAACCGACTCTGCTTTTATTTGCTCGTTAGCTAATTAGCCTCTCTCAGCACGCATCTGAGCGAAGCACTCGCTGCAGTATACGGGACGGTCGGACTTGGGCTCAAAGGGAACCTTTGCCTCGCCGCCGCAGCGTGCGCAGGTAGCGGTAAAGAACTCACGGGGTGCTCTTGCGCTGTTCTTACGAGCGTCACGGCAAGCCTTGCAGCGCTGGGGCTCATTCTGGAAGCCACGCTCTGCGTAGAATTCCTGCTCACCTGCGGTGAAAACGAATTCCTTGCCGCACTCTTTGCAAACTAAAGTCTTATCTTCGTACATGGTGTTACCTCTCTTCGGTTAATTGCCCCGTGAAACCTGAATATCTTATCGGTATAGACGCGGAGACTGGTAGTAATTGTGGTTAAACCACGGGTTGATTATACCTAACAAAAATGGGATTGTCAATCCTATATTCATAAAATTTTCACAAAATTTTTCAAATATACATAACATCTTATGCCATTTTGGGCAATTAAAGGTCGAATTGTGTCTGACCCTCGTAAGGAATGTGCAAATGCTGATACGCCGACGCCGTGGCGCAGCGCCCTCTCGGGGTTCTCGTGAGGAAGCCCAGCTGCATAAGATAAGGCTCATAAACATCCTCCAGCGTCACCGCTTCCTCGCCGATGGTAGCCGCCAGCGTTTCCAGACCCACGGGGCCGCCGCCGTAGTGGGTGATGATGGCCTGCAGCATCCGCCGGTCAACGGCATCCAGGCCCAGCTTGTCCACTTCCAGCCGGGAAAGCGCCAGATCCGCCGCCTCCTTGGTGATAATTCCGTCCCCCATGACCTCGGCAAAGTCCCGAACTCTGCGGAGGAAACGGTTGGCGATTCGGGGCGTGCCCCGGCTCCGGGAGGCGATTTCCATGGCGCCTCTGGGGTCGATTTCCATGCCGAGAATAGTCGCCGAACGGGTGACGATCTTCGCCAGCTCCTCAGGCGTGTAAAGCTCCAGCCGCAGCGACACGCCGAACCGGTCCCGCAGAGGGGCGGAAAGCTGTCCCGCACGGGTGGTGGCACCCACCAGAGTGAATTTCGGCAGATCCAGCCGGATGGAATTGGCGCTGGGGCCCTTGCCTACAATGATATCGATGGCAAAATCCTCCATGGCGGGGTAGAGGATTTCCTCCACGACCCGGTTGAGCCGGTGGATTTCGTCGATGAACAGAATGTCACCGGGGTTCAGATTGGTCAGAAGCGCCGCCAGATCGCCGGGCTTTTCGATGGCAGGGCCGGAAGTGACCCGGATGCCCGCCCCCATTTCGTTGGCGATGACCCCCGCAAGGGTGGTTTTGCCAAGGCCGGGAGGGCCATAGAGCAGGGTGTGATCCAAAGGCTCGTTTCTGCGGCGGGCGGCTTCAATATATACGGACAGATTTCCCTTGGCCTTCTCCTGACCGGTGTAGTCCGACAGGAGCTTGGGACGCAGGCCGATTTCGCCGGCATCCTGCGGTGCAAAGGTTGGGGAAATAATCGGAGCGGAAAGCTCCTCTGAAAATTCCAGACTCATAATTACCTCCTGTGAGGGATTTTTTTACTTCATCACCATGGCCCGCAAAGCGTAGCGAACCATTTCCTCGGTGGATGCGGCTGCATCCACGCCCTTGAGGGCCTGAGCGATCTCCGCCGGAGAATAGCCCAGCTCCTGAAGTGCCGCATTGGCTAGGGCGGCGGCGTTGCCGGACTGCACCGGAGCAGACACCGGGCCGCCGGAAAAATCCAAGGCATCGGTACTGCCGCCGATTTTGTCTTTTAATTCCAAAATAATCCGCTGGGCGGTCTTTTTTCCGATGCCCTGCGCAGCGGTCAGCATTTTTTCGTCCCCGGTCATCACTGCAAGGGTGAAATTCTGGGGGCCGCCGGAGGACAAAATGGCCATGGCGGCCTTGGGGCCTACGCCGTTGACGGTGATGAGAAGCTCATAGCACCGCTGTTCCTCCCGGCTGGAAAAGCCGATGAGGTCAAAAGCATCCTCCCGAATGGATTCGCTGACATAAAGCCGTGCGTTCTGATTGAGCTTGAGCTGGGATGCGGTGTATGCCGTGACCCGGCAGCCGTAGCCCACGCCGCCGCACTCCACCACGGCAAGCCCGGGCTCCAAAATCGTCACCGGGCCGGAAAGATAGTAAATCATAGTGTTCCCCCTATATTTTCTGAGCCAGACCCAGCAGAGAAGTGCTGGAACGGGCATGGCACAGAGCAATGGCAATGGCATCTGCCGCATCGTCGGGTTTCGGCATGGCCTGCAGGTGGAGCAGGCGCTTTGTCATGTCCATGACCTGATGCTTGGTGGCATTTCCGTATCCAACCACCGCCTGTTTGACCTGCATGGGCTTATAGGATGTGACCTCCAGCCCCGCCTGCCGGATGGCAAGCAGAATCACCCCACGGCTCTGGGCGACCCCGATGCCGGTGGTGACATTCTGCCCGAAAAACAGTTCCTCGATGGCCACCGTGTCCGGCTTCGCCACCTGCAAAAGCGACTGCATATCATTATAAATGATTTCCAGCCGTGCGGAAAAATCCATTCCCGCCGGGGTGGTAATGGCGCCGCAGCGAATCAGCCGGGACTGCCCCCGCTCCGTTTCGATAATGCCGAAGCCGGTAATGCCGTAGCCCGGGTCGATGCCTAAGATCCGCATTACCTGCCGCCTCCTGCGATTTGCAGGTAATAAATGGCCACTGCAAGAATCATAATGACCAAGCCAATCCGTGCTGCCCAGACCTGCCATGCGGGACGGGGCGTATATCTTTCGGCGGGCAGGGGCTCGCCGTATTCTGTTTCCTGTCTGTTTTCTTCCATATCGCTCACCTCTTGCGGCCATTGTACCACATTTTCCCCGCAATTCCTATTCTTTTTTTATGACTTGCAATCACAAGCCATATTAAGGTACAATAGAGCTGAATTTCCCGGAGGAAACCGATTTGGAGGGAACGCCATGTCCAAAAAATTTACGCCTGTCATCGCCCTGCTTCTGGCAGCCGCTGTGCTGTTTTCCGGCTGCAACGGGGGGCAGAAAAAATATCAGGTCACCTATCTGACCCTTTTCGACACTGTGACAACCATCACCGGTTTTGATGACAATCAGAAGAAATTTGAAGAAAAAGCGCAGGCGCTCCACGATTCCCTGCTGAATTACCACCGTTTATTCGATATTTACCACGATTACGAGGGGATTAACAATCTGAAAACCGTAAACGATGCCGCCGGCATCCACCCGATGAAAGCAGATACCGCCATCATCGATCTGCTGAAAGACTGCAAGGAATACTTCACCCTCACCGGCGGACGGGTGAACATTGCCATGGGAAGTGTGCTGAAGCTCTGGCACGAAGCACGCACCGCAGGGCTTAACGATCCCGAACACGCCGCCCTTCCCGACAGTGCCGCACTATCCGAGGCAGCAAAGCACACGGACATAAATGCGCTGATCATCGACGAAAATGCCGGAACTGTCTACCTTTCCGACCCGGAAATGTCGCTGGATGTGGGAGCGGTAGCCAAGGGCTGGGCGCTGCAAAAAGCCGTCAGTGAAGCCCCCGAGGGTCTTCTCATCAGCGTCGGCGGCAATGTTTTCGCCACCGGCCCCAAGGACAGCAGCGGAAACGGCTGGGTCGTCGGCATCAGTGACCCCGACGGCGGGGAAAAATATCTGCACACCCTGTCGGTTACCGGGGGCAGCGTTGTCACCAGCGGAGACTATCAGCGATGCTACACCGTGGGCGGCAAATCCTACCACCACATCATTGACCCGGACACCTGCTTCCCCGGCACACTCTGGCGCTCCGTCACCGTGATCTGCCCGGATTCCGGTCTTGCAGATGTCCTCTCCACGGCGCTTTTCCTGCTGGATCAGGAATCGGGGCAGGCACTTCTCGATCAGTGCGAAGCCGAAGCCATGTGGGTTCCGGCAGAGGGCAGCTACCTCTACAGCCCCGGATTTGAGGCGTATCTCAAAAAATAGCCCCCCGGAAGCGGAATTTCCGGGAATCAGGATTTTTCCCGATTTGGGGAAAGTTCCCGGAAAATTATCCACAGTTTTGCAAAATTCCCTGCTGAAAAATTCCGGCTTCCGCCGTTTTTCGGGAGTGATTTTGAAGTGTGCTCCCTCTTGCTGATGGTTATATAACCATAACAGTTAATCTAATAACCATATACATTTCGGCACTTTTTCAGCATTTTCTGAATATCCTTTACTTTTCTGCCGATTACTTTCATTTCTTCCGGATACAATGAAAATTTGGTGTGTTTTCCAATCAAAAAGTACCACATTTATTTACTTTGTCAATTGACCGGCAGGCGTATTTTTGGTATTCTATAGTCACGATATCCCCCATCAAATCAGGAAGGAGGCAACAATATGAACACGCTGATTTGGCTGGGTCTTCTGATCCTGTTTCTGGTAGTGGAAGCCGGCACCGTAGCTCTGGTTTCTCTGTGGTTTGCGGCCGGCGCACTGGTCGCCATGATCGCAAGTGCCCTGGGCGCCGCCCTCTGGCTCCAGCTGGTGATTTTCCTGGCCGTATCCGCTGCTTTGCTGGCCAGCCTGCGCCCTTTGCTAAGAAAATATTTCTGTCCCAAGATCAGCGCAACCAATGTGGATTCCATCCCCGGCAAGCAAGGCTATGTCATCGCCGACATTGATAACCTCGCCGGCTCCGGTCAGGTAAAGCTGGGGGCCATGGAATGGTCCGCCCGCAGTACATCCGGTGAGCCTATCTCCTCCGGCACCTTGGTGCAGGTGGACAAAGTGGAGGGTGTAAAGGTTTTCGTGTCGAAAGTTTAATTTTCAAGAGAGCAAAAAAGAAAAATTTATGGAGGTAATATTATGGGTTGGTTCTTTTTAATACTGGCAGTGATTCTGTTTATTATCCTCATTGCCAACATTTCCGTTGTCCAGCAGTCCCGTGCCTATGTTATCGAGCGGCTGGGTGCCTACCGCACCGTCTGGGGCGTAGGTATGCACTTCAAGATGCCCTTCATTGACCGCATCGCCAAGCGGGTCAGCCTGAAGGAACAGGTTCTGGACTATCCCCCTCAGCCCGTTATCACCAAGGATAACGTCACCATGCAGATTGATACTGTGGTCTATTTCCAGATCACCGACCCCAAGCTGTACGCCTACGGCGTTGAGCAGCCCATGGCCGCTATGGAAACCCTGACCGCCACCACCCTGCGTAACATCATCGGTGATCTGGAGCTGGATCAGACCCTGACTTCCCGTGATGTGGTCAACACCAAAATGCGTTCCATTCTGGACGAGGCCACCGATCCCTGGGGCATCAAGGTCAACCGTGTGGAGCTGAAGAACATTCTGCCCCCCGCTGACATTCAGAGCTCCATGGAGAAGCAGATGAAGGCTGAGCGTGACCGCCGTCAGGCCATTCTGATCGCCGAAGGCGAAAAGAAGTCCGCCATCCTGATTGCCGAAGGCGAGAAGGAATCCGCAATTCTGAAGGCTTCCGCTGATAAGGAAGCTGCTATTCTGAAGGCCGAAGCCGAACGGCAGGCCGCCATTCTGAAGGCCGAAGGCGAAGCCGAAGCTATCCGCAAGGTTCAGCAGGCTCTGGCAGATTCCATTGCCATGCTGAACGAGAAGGCCCCCAACGATCAGGTTATCAAGCTCAAGGCTGTGGAAGCCATGGAGAAGGTCGCCGACGGCAAGGCCACCAAGATCATCATTCCCAGCCAGATGCAGGGCATGGTCGGTCTGGCAAACGGCATCGTAGAAGGCATCAAGGAATAATATGGCAAAAGACAACCGGTTTGTCCGGATTTACAGTCAGGACAGTTTTACAACTTCTATGCAGATCTGGGTGGATAAGGAAACCGGCGTCAACTATCTGGTGTCCCTTCACGGCACCGGCTACGGGCTGACACCGCTTCTCAACCGGGACGGAACCCCGGTCGTCAGTCCCCTGCCCATTGCGGAAGATTAAAAAATTAAGGGAGCGTACCCACGGGTACGCTCCCTTTTTTGTGTATTTGGAAATCATGCAGTTTTAGAAAATCCAGAAGTAGAGCAGAACCACAACGCCCAGCACAATACGGTAGACACCGAAAGCGGAGAAGCTGTGCTTGCGGACATACTCCATCAGCGCCTTGATAATGAAGAAGCTCACAATAAAGGAAACAAGACAGCCGACCAGCAAAACCATGACCTCTGTAAAGGTGATGCCCACGCCGGAAAGCAGGAACTTGAGTCCCTTGATGGCGCTGGCGCCCACCATGGTGGGGATTGCCATGAAGAAGGAGAACTCTGCGCCTGCGCTTCTGCCGACACCCAGAATAATGGCGCCCAGAATGGTGGAGCCGGAACGGGAGGTGCCGGGGATCAGGCTCAGGCACTGGAATGCACCGATCAGCAGAGCGGTTTTGTAGTCAATGGCGTAGACACTGGTGATTTTTGGCTTTCCGCCGGCATTGTGCCGCTCCACAAGGATAAAGGCCACACCGTAAAGAATCAGTGCCAGAGCAACCACGAATGCGTTATGCAGGTGTGCGTCCATCCAGTCGTCCAGCAGGATGCCCATAACGCCGGAGGGGATGATGGCGACAATGACCCGGAACCAGAGGCTCCATGTTTTCTGCTTCTGAACCTCGCTCTTCTTGGGAGAGAAGGGATTCAGCTTGTGGAAAAACAGGATGATGACGGCGATGATGGCGCCCAGCTGGATCACCACATCGAACATACTCTTAAATTCGTCGCTTGCCTGAAGCTGGATAAATTCATCCAGCAGAATGATATGTCCCGTAGAGGAAACCGGGAGCCACTCGGTGATACCCTCAACGATGCCGAAGAGGATGGCTTTTAAAATTTCCAACATGATTTTTTCCTTTCCAGTTTGATTGCTGATAACATAATACTCTGATTCTGCACATTTTGCAAGGAGAACTTCTTCGTTCACATATCGGGGTGAAAGTCTTTACAATTTGTTCACTCAGGAGCTTCATTTTACAGTATAATAGGAGAAAGATGAAATATAACGAAAATCGGAGGTACTATCTATGGCTACATCTGTGCTGGTCGTCGAGGACGACCGCAATATTGCTGAGCTCCTGCAAATGTATCTGGAAAAAGAAGGCTACGCCGTTACCACCGCCGCCGACGGCGGTCAGGGTCTTGCCAAATTCCGCACCATCAAGCCCGATCTGGTTCTGCTGGATGTGATGATGCCGGTCATGGACGGCTGGTCCGTATGCAAAGCCATCCGTGCCGAATCCCAGACCCCCGTTATCATGCTCACCGCCAAGGGTGAAACCGATGACAAGGTGACGGGTCTGCGCACCGGCGCTGACGACTATATCACCAAGCCCTTTGAAATGAAGGAAGTGCTGGCCCGTATCGAGGCCGTGCTCCGCCGCACCGGCGGCGTTGTCACCGAAAAGAAGTCCCGCCGTCTGGTTTTCGACAAGCTCATCATCGATATGGATGCCTTTGAGCTGACGGTGGACGGCCGGAAGGTGGACACACCTCCCAAGGAAATGGAGCTTCTTTACTATCTCGCTTCCTCTCCCAACCGGGTCTACACCCGCAACCAGCTTCTGGACGAGGTGTGGGGCTTTGACTATTTCGGCGATTCCCGCACCGTGGATGTCCATGTAAAGCGTCTGCGTGAAAAGCTGGAGGGAATCAGTGAAAACTGGAGCCTCAAGACCGTCTGGGGCGTAGGCTACAAATTCGAGGTTCTGAATTCATGAAAACCACATTCAGCCGGACCTTTACCACCGCATCTCTGATCCTGCTGGCAACGCTGGTGCTCATCGGCATTTCCTTTGAAATGCTGGTAAAGGACTATCTGACAGGTCACGCGGTAGAGGATCTGCAACATGACGGTAAGGTAGTAGCCCGGCTGGTGCAGTCGTGCTACGCCGACAAGACCCTCTCCCAGCGGGATTTCTACATTGCCCTTGCGGCGGCATCCAGTGTCAGCGGCGCCGATGCCGTGATCTGCGATGCCAGCGGCAGACTGGTGCTCTGCTCCGATGCCCCCTTGGGATGTGAGCATGTGGGCATGACCATCCAGCAGGACTATCTGAAGCGGGTTTTTGAAAACGGCGGCTCCACGGACACCGGCACCATCGACGGGCTGTACTCCGAAATTCGGTATGTGGTGTCCCTGCCCATTACCGATGTGGTCACCGGTGATCGCTACGGCATTGTCATGGTCTCTGCCCCGGTGCAGGATTCCCTGTCCATGCTGAACCGGATCTCCGAAATGTTCGTGTTTGTGTCCATTTTGGTGGTGGTGATCTCGGTACTCATTATGACTTTCTTCGTCCGCCACCAGTCCGCTCCCCTGCGGGACATGGCAAAAGCCGCCAGTGCCTTCGGACACGGCGATCTCACTGCCCGGGTTCGCACCGACGGAGACTACTCCGAAGAGGTGGAGGAGCTGGCCATTGCCTTCAACAACATGGCATCCTGCCTGCAAAAGAGCGAATATCAGCGGCAGGAATTCGTTGCCAATGTGTCCCATGAGCTGAAAACCCCCATGACCACCATCGCCGGCTATGTGGACGGTATTCTGGACGGCACCATCCCCCCGGAAAAGGAACAGCACTATCTGACGCTGGTTTCCGACGAGACCAAACGGCTGAGCCGTCTGGTGCGGAGTATGCTGGATATTTCCCGGCTCCAGACTCAGGAGGGCATTACCGACGAGCAGAAGACCCGCTTCGATATGGAGGAGCTGGCAGGTCAGGTGCTTATCTCCTTTGAGCAGAAAATCAACAGCAAACAGCTGGATGTTCAGGTGGATATGCCGGATTACCCGGTATTTACCCACGCCAATCAGGACGCCGTGACGCAGGTTGTCTACAATCTGGTGGATAACGCCGTGAAATTCTGCCCCGTGGGCGGCGCTCTGGAGCTGACCATTCGGGAAGGCGGCGGCAAAGTCTATGTATCCGTTGCCAACGACGGCCCCACCATTCCCCCGGAGGAGCTACCTCTGGTATTCGACCGGTTCCACAAGATCGACAAGAGCCGCTCCAAGAATCGGGACAGCTGGGGACTGGGACTTTACATCGTCAAGACCCTTGTCTGCTCCCACGGCGAAAATATTTCCGTCACCAGCCGGGACGGAAAGACTACCTTCACCTTTACCATGCCTCTGGTAAATTAAGAGGCACTTTCCCATTTTCCCTTTGCGAGGTTTAGCAATATGATGAAACGCAGTCGATCCCCCGAGATCAGTCAGCAGGATCACTATCAAAACGGCTCTACCCAGCCCCCCAAAAACCGGGGCGGTATGATTGCCATGTTTTTTGTGGCAGCGATCTTTCTGGGCGGTATTATCAGCGGTATGAGCCTGCTCAATATCCATCTCTTTTCCCGATCCGATCCTGCCGAAAATGTCACATCCCCCGTAGGCTTCCACGGAAATTCCACTCCGCCGGAGGATTCTGGAGCAGAGGAAAAAATTCCCCTGCCCACATCCGAAGTGGAAATCCCCATATACGGTGCCCCGAAGCCCGATAGCGATACGCCCCAGCCCGAAGAGCTCAGCCTGCAGGAGATCTACAAAATGAATATTCCCTCGGTGGTTTCCGTAACAGGCACCCGGGACGGTGCTTCCATAAGCAGCACCGGTCTGGTCCTGTCGGAAGACGGCTATATCGTCACCAGCGCCGGCAATATTCAGCAGGCGGACAGTCTGGAGGTGCTGTTTTCCGATGGACGGCAGCTTTCCGCCGTGGCAGTGGGAACCGATCCCATGTCGGATCTGGCAGTTCTCCATGTAAAAGCCAAGGATCTGATACCTGCCCTGCTGGGAGATTCCGACGATATTCGGGTGGGAGATAATGTCAGCGCCATCGGAGATCATATGGGCACGGAATTCCGCTGCTCCATCACCGACGGCATCATTTCCGCCGTTCACAGAGAAGACCGCAAAATTCCCCTGCTGCAAACTACAGCCATTGTAAGCTCTGTAAGCTCCGGCGGCCCCCTGATCAACTGTCACGGGCAGGTCATCGGCATCGTCACCCCCATGCACGAGGGCGGTGTGGAGGGTCTGGGCTTCGCCGTTCCCTCTGCCGAAGTGAAAAATATTGCCGAGCAGATCATCCGTCAGGGCTATGTTTCCGGCCGTCCCTCTCTGGGACTGAGAGGACAGTGGGTTTCGGAATTTTATCAGCATTTCCGCCACCTGCCTGCCGGATTCTGTATTTCCGATGTGACTGCCGGGCAGGAAGACATTGTCCCCGGGGATATTCTGGTGAAAGCCGACGGCGTTCGGGTCACCAAGCCCGAGGAGCTGAGCGCCGTGCTGAGCCACAAGGACATCAACGATTCAATCACGCTGGTGCTGTACCGCAGCGGCAGCGAATATGAAATAGCCCTGACTCTTCAGGAGGCAAAGGGCTGATACTATCAAATCGAGGCGAATAAAATGGAACCCATTTACCGTAATTCTTATGTTGTCCGCAACTGCGATGTGGACCGTTACGGACGGCTGAAACCCTCCATGGTGCTGTTTTACGCTCAGGATGTAGCCGGAAAGCACTGCAGTCAGCTGGCACTGGACTGTGACACGCTGGCAGAAAAGCGGCTTTTCTGGGCGATAATCCGTCACCGGGTGCAGATAACCCGTCTGCCCGGAGAAAATGAAACCATCACCGTGGAGACCTGGCCCATGCCCACCACACGCACTGCCTATCCCCGATCCACCGTGGCCTATGACGAGGACGGAAACGAGCTTTTCCGGGCGATTGCCCTGTGGGTGCTGATGGATCTGGACACCAGGGACATGATTGTCCCCGGCAAGAGCGGCGTCCATGTGGAAGGCCTGCTCCGGGGCAGCGAGCTGGCGGTTCCCCACTGTCTGATTCCGGCATCCCTCGGAAACCGCCGGAGCCGTCAGGTGTGCTTTACGGATCTGGACCGGAACGGCCATATGAATAACTGCCGGTACATGGACTGGATGGAAGATCTGCTTCCGGGAGATTTCCACAGGGACCATACTGTGAAGGAATTTACCGTCTGCTATTTGCAGGAAGCCCGGGAGGGTGACACGCTGGACATGAGCTGGCAGCTTTGCGACGGCGGTGTGCTTCAGATTGAGGCGCATCGGCAGGAAAATGAGTCGGTTTCCGCCGGTCACAGCCGTGTGTTTTCCGCACGCATCCTGCTGTAATCCGGGGAGCTTTGTTGTTCTGTAAACCTTTTTGTTTTTCCACAGGGCTGTGGCATTCTGTGGAGGAAATTCCACAATACCCCTGCAAAGTCATGGATTTGCAGGGGTTTTTTCTGTTTTGGCCTGTGGAAAGACCTGTGGAGAATGTGGATAACTGCTGTGTAAAACCATCCCACGCAGGCCGGTTATCCACACCTTATGTTAACTTCGGCGGTGCCGGAAGCGGTTTTCAGCGTTCCCCGCCGCCGTTTTTTTCCTTTTTCCCGAAAAGTATTCGTTTTGCCCAAGCAATGTTGCGAATTTGTGAATTTTTTTGGCAGTAATATCCCTCCTGTCGGTCTTGACCATAGCGTATTCCTATGTTATAGTTGAAAAAAAGGGATCGGCATTGTGCAGATCCCCTTTTGTGTATTACTTTTTATTCTTAGGAGCGAATTTATGAAAAGGCTGAAAAAAGCGATGACCTACTGCACGATCATCGGGATTGCCTTTCTAAGCGCGCTGAATTATGAGCTGTTCGTTTTTCCCAACCGTTTCGCCCCCTCCGGGCTTAACGGCATTTGCACCATGATCCAACACGTTTGGGGTATCCCCGTGAGTCATCTGAGTCTTGTTATCAACATCCCTCTGGCGCTGATTGTTTATTTTCTCGTCAGCAAGCCTCTTGCTGTGCGGAGCATGGTATATGTTGTCACTTTCTCCGCAGCACTTATGCTGCTGGATAAGCTGGATCTGAGTGCTTTTGTTTATGAAACGGAAAACGGCACCAGCACCATCATGGGCCCCTTTATTGCGGGCATCATCTACGGCACAGGCTACACCACCATGGTAAAGGCCAGCGCCTATTCCGGCGGAACCGACTTTGTAGCCGCCGTTATCCACAAGTATCACCCCGAAAAGAGCATTTTCTCTCTGATTTTTCTGCTGAATGCTACGGTTGCCGTGGCTTCCTACTTCGTATATGGTTACCAGATGGAGCCGGTAATCATGTGCATTTTCTATTCCTTCACCGCCAGCACCGTTTCCGACCGGATGATGAAGAGCGGCCGCAGCGCCGTTCGCTTCGAGATCATCACGGAGCATCCTCAGGAAATTGCAGACGGCATCATCAATCAGCTCCATCACAGCGCGACACTGCTCCCCGGCAAGGGTATGTATCTCGGCAAGGAAACCAATATCCTGATCTGCATCGTGAACAAGACCCAGGCCACCGCGCTTTCCTCCATTGTGAAATCCTACCCCCACACCTTTGCTGTCGTAAGTCAGGTGGGTGAGGTCATGGGTAATTTTAAGCACTTAACTATAAACGGAAAACCGGAAAAAGAACTGCTGGACCACGGCGACAACCAGTCCGTCTGACTTTTCCCTTCCGTTTTTGGCATATTAACCCACACAGAATCATTTTAGGAGGAGATACCAATGGCTCACTACATGCAAGAACCCAGCCACACCTTCAGCGAGTACCTGCTGATCCCCGGATACACTTCTGAAGAGTGCGTCCCCGATCGGGTATGTCTGCGCACACCCCTTACGAAATACCGCAAAGGTTTGGAACAACCGGCAATTTCTCTGAATGTGCCCATGACTTCCGCCATCATGCAGTCTGTTTCCAATGATACGCTGGCCATTGCCCTGGCGAAAGAGGGCGGACTCAGCTTTATCTACGGTTCTCAGTCCATCGAACAGCAGGCCGCCATGGTTGCCCGGGTAAAGGGTTACAAGGCCGGGTTCGTGGTATCTGCCTCCAATTTGACTCCGGAGCATACGCTGTCGGATGTGCTGGCTCTGAAAGAAGAAAACGGCTTCTCCACCGTGGCCATCACCGATGACGGCACTGCCAACGGCAAGCTTCTGGGCATCGTCACCAGCCGGGATTACCGGGTCAGCCGGATGGACCCCAGCGAGCCGGTGAAAAACTTTATGACCCCCCGTGAAAAGCTCATCACCGCTCCCGCTGACACCACCCTCAAGACCGCAAACGACATCATCTGGGATCACAAGCTCAACAGCCTGCCCATCGTTGACGAAAACGATCACCTGCTCTACTTCGTATTCCGCAAGGACTACGCCTCCCACAAGGCCAACCCTCTGGAACTTCTGGACAGCCAGAAGCGTTATCTGGTAGGTGCAGGCATCAACACCCGTGACTATGCACAGCGGATTCCCGCTCTGCTGGAGGCCGGTGCCGATGTGCTGTGCATCGACTCCTCCGAGGGCTATACCTGCTGGCAGCAGCACACCATCGCCTGGGTTCGTGAGCATTACGGCGACACCGTAAAGATCGGCGCAGGCAATGTGGTTGACCGTGACGGCTTCCTGTTCCTCGCCAGAGCCGGCGCAGACTTCGTAAAGGTCGGCATCGGCGGCGGCTCCATCTGCATCACCCGTGAGACCAAGGGCATCGGCCGTGGACAGGCCACCGCACTGATTGAGGTCGCACAGGCCCGGGACGAATACTTCCGTGAGACCGGCATCTATGTGCCCATCTGCTCCGACGGCGGCATCGTCCACGATTATCACATGACTCTGGCACTTGCCATGGGTGCTGATTTCCTGATGCTGGGCCGGTATTTCGCCCGGTTCGACGAATCCCCCACAAACAAGGTCATGGTAAACGGCGCTTATATGAAGGAATACTGGGGCGAAGGCTCCAACCGTGCCCGTAACTGGCAGCGCTACGATCTGGGCGGCGCCACCAAGCTGTCCTTCGAGGAAGGCGTGGATTCCTATGTAACCTACGCCGGCTCCCTTCACGACAATCTGGAAGCATCCCTCTACAAGGTGAAGTCCACCATGTGCAACTGCGGTGTGATCACCATTCCCGATCTTCAGCGGGATGCCAAGCTGACACTGGTTTCCGCCACCTCTATCGTTGAGGGCGGCTACCACGATGTGACCCTGCGCTCCGCTTCCAGCGCAAAATAATCCGTGCTTTTCTGCCGCACCCAAACGGGTGCGGCATTTTTTTGCAAATGCAATGTCCCTGCGGCAAATTCCCTTCATCCGGGCCTGCACGAAAAATTCATAAATTGGGGGAAGACATTTTTGCAAAAATGTGTTATACTAATAGAAATTATGGGCATTTCCGTAGTTTTTAGATTTTTCAATTAGGAGGGACTCCCTTTGAAATATTGGCGTGGATATCTTACAGCCGCCTTTTTGGCCTTGTTTAGCTGGGGCCTCATCACTTTTGCCAAGGCCCACGGCGCTCTCGTGGACATGATCTACCCTTACGCCACCCGAATGATTCAGGATTACCTTGCCGCCTGGGGCTCCGGCGCCGATTTCTGCCTCTGGCAGATGTTCGCCGTCCTGCTGATCGTGATTTTCGTCGCTACCATTATTTTGATGATTGTCCTCCGCTGGAATTTTGTCCAGTGGGCAGGCTGGGTTTTGGCGGGTGTCACCGCTCTGGGCTTCCTGCATACCGGCGTGTACGGTCTTAACAGCTATTGCAGTCCCCTGTCTGAGGATATCCGTCTGGATGTCAGCACCGGCTATACCATTACAGAGCTGGCGGATGCCACCGTTTATTTCCGGGATCAGGCCAACGCACTGGCAGTCACCATGCCGAGAGACGAAGCAGGACAGCTGGACTTCCCCAGCTTTGAGGACATGGCCAAGCAGGCCGGCGACGGTTTCCACAGCCTTGTGTTTGATAAGAAATACTCCGTTTTCGCCGGTTCCACCGTCCCTGTGAAGAAACTGGGTCTTGCAAATATGTACACCTCCATGGGCATCAGCGGATTTACCATGCCCCTCACCGGCGAGGCCGCCGTGAATCCTCAGACCCCGGCGATTGCCCTGCCCTTCACCATGGGACACGAAATGGCTCACAGAATGTGCATCGCCCCGGAACGGGATGCAAATCTTGCCGGATTTTTGTCCTGTCAGGCAAATTCCGACCCCATTTTCCAGTATTCCGGCTATTTTATGGCCTTCCGCTTCTGCTACAATGCACTGGCTCAGGAAGGAACCAGCACCGCAGTCAATGCGGCAAATGAGATCTATTCCAAAATCGACCCTCTGTTCATGCGGGATCTCAAGGAATACAGTGCCTATTATTCCTCCGCTATCAAGGACGGTGCCTCCGGTTTCGCCAGCTCCGTCAACGATACCTATATCAAGGCCAGCGGCGACAAAAGCGGTGTCAACTCCTACGGTGAAGTCACCAACCTTCTGGTGAGCTGGTATCTGCAGGAAATCTACCTCCCCGCTCACAAGGAGGAGGAAGTGGTCTTTGACCCTCTGGACAAGAACCAGGTAGATCTTTCCGAGACCACAAAGGGAGCACAGTAATGGATAAAATGCTGAATACTCTGGAAGCAGGGCTCCCCAAGCTGGGGCTTTCCCTGCCTCAGGAAGTAGAAAATACCCTCTGCCGCTTCGCCGATGCCGTTGTGAAGCAGAACGAGGTCATGAACCTTACCGCCATCACCGAGCCGGAAGCCGTGGCAAATCTCCACCTGCTGGACAGTCTTACGGTGCTGTCCGCCGCCGATCTGCGGGGAAAATCCCTCATTGATGTGGGCTGTGGCGCAGGATTTCCCGGTGTGCCGGTGGCTATTGCCTGCCCGGAAGCAAAAGTGACTCTGCTGGACAGTCTTGGAAAGCGGATGAAATGGCTGGAAGAGACTCTGCCCCGGCTAGGCATCGAAGCTCGGTGCATCACCGCCCGGGCTGAGGAAGCCGTTGCGGATCTGCGGGAAAGCTATGATTTCGCCGCCAGCCGTGCGGTGGCCCGGCTGAACATTCTGCTGGAGCTGACGGCCCCCTATGTAAAGGTGGGCGGTGCTGTGCTGGCCCTCAAGGGTGCGGCCGCCCGGGACGAGCTTGCCGATGCGGGCAACGCCGTGAAGCAGTTAGGGCTTAAAGTGGAAGACATTTTGGATTTTACCGTCGGCGATGCCACTCACTCGGTGATTGTCCTGCGGAAGATTTCCCACACCCCCGCCCGGTATCCCCGGCGTTTTGCAAAGATCAAGCAGGAGCCGCTGTAAGCGCTCCCGCAAAAATCAGGAATTTCATATTTTCTGCCCTGAATTTTCCGCAGGTACTACACTGCCCCGGAAATTCAGGGCATTTTTTCTCGCAAGCTGCGCTTGAGGCAGTTCGTTACGAACAGAGCAGAAACCAGTCCGCCGGGTGGCTCACTCGGTAACTTAGTGCCGCAAGAATCCCCCGGAGAGGAAGCTGCGCTTGAGGCAATTCGTTACGAACAGAGCAAAAGTAAGTCCGCCGGGTGGCTCGCTCGGTAACGCAGTTCCCCAATAATCCCCCGGAGGGAAAGCACTGCCTGCCGTTGCTCTGAAGAAGTAAGGTGCATGACAATACCTGCACCATACTTCTAACACAGAAGACTTTCTTGCGCTGTTCTGTTTTTTCTGCGTGCCGGGAGGCGGATATCGCTTGCATATCCGCACAGCGTGTTAAAATGCTTCGCCCGAAATCTTAGGAGGGGGATACCTAAGGGGGGCGGCTTTGTGCAAAGCCCCCCCTTGGGCAGGTCTTTGGTTCCTTTCTGCCTGTCAGAAAGGAACACCCCGTAGGGCAAGCTGCGCTTGAGACAGTTCGTTACAAACCTCTATGTCTCTTTCTTGTTTCGCCAAGAAAGAGACGGAAAGAATGCGATTTAAGGGGGCTTTTAACAAAGACGCCCCCTTAAAAATCCCCTCCGAAACCATCAGATGGTGCGCTTTGCGCCCTCGATGCGGGCAAGCAAGC
>RCNI01000816.1_pt1 | contig 18551 bp, 16 predicted proteins | sample 2041151 | NCBI WGS metagenome assembly RCNI01 (sample SAMN09708214, study PRJNA481090) | feces metagenome | isolation source: feces | place: Antarctica: Albino Rookery | reverse complement strand
TCAAAGATCAAAGCGGTCTTAATGGACCTGATTTATTTGAAAATTTTAAAATTTAACTCGTCCACTAATTTTTAGTGGACACTAATGATGGGATTTGTATAAAATTTCATTTATTTTGTCTGTGGATTTATAGTTTCATGCGTTAGGTATGGATTAGCTAAAGAGAGTTATATTTTTATCTTGAATAAAGTATTGGTATTATGAAAAATATATTCTATCTGTTGTTAATTGTATTATTCCCATTGAATATTTTGGCTCAATCTTTTCAGAATTTAAGTGTAAAAGACGGCTTGTCTCAGTCGTCTGTCATGTGTATTTACCAAGATACATTGGGGCGGATGTGGTTTGGAACAAGAGAAGGGGTTAATAGATATGATGGGAAACAGATTAAAAGTTTAAGACCTCAAACTGTTTTAGAACGGCATGATGAGCATTTTGTTACAGGTAAGGAGGTAAAGAATATTACTGGAGGAAAAAATGGAGATGTCTTTCTTTTGATAGGTAATGTATTGTTCAAATATAATATTTTGAATGACCGTTTCAGCAAAGTGTATAGCAAACATGTGACAGCTTTGGGGAATACTTTGGATAAGAATATTTGGTTTACAGTTAAAGATTCGCTGTTCTTGTACGATGTTGATAAAGAACAGTCTAAATTTGTTAGAGAGTTAGGAGTTGTACGTCCTTCTGTTATATATCAAGTGAACAGGTCAGTGATATATATAGGTGGAGTGGATGGGTTATTTGAATATAACTTGGATTCAGGTAGAATATCAGCAGTAATTCCTAATATAGATGTTTATAGTATTTTGATGAGTTCCAGAAATGAATTATGGGTATCTTCTAGAATGTATGGACTTTATTCAATAAAGAGTGACGGAACAGTGGTGAAGGCACCAATCTCTCCTAATCATGTGGTGAGTAATCAGGTTCGTCAGTTGGTGGAAGATGATGACCATAATATATGGTTTGGTACATTTGATGGTTTGCAAGTTTATAATCCATATTCAGGTACATATAGAGTCCACCGTTCTTCACATCGTTTAGGAGGATTGTCTCATTCTTCAGTATTTTCTTTGTATAAAGATTCTCAAGGCACTATTTGGGTAGGGACTTATTATGGAGGAGTAAATTACTTTAACCCCCAAAATAGTGTATATAATAATTATATATGCAATGAATTGAGGGATGACTGTTTGAATTTTCCTTTAGTTGGAGATATGGTGGAGGATAATGATGGAAATATTTGGATGGCAACAGATGGAGGAGGTGTTAATTGTTTGAATCGTAAGACCCAGAAATTCACATATTATACAGCTGGGGTGAACGGACTTTTACATAATAATGTAAAGACAATTTCTTATGATGGGCAAAATGAACAGATCTATATAGGAACCCATACGGGAGGACTTTCTAAACTTGACCGATTGACGGGAAAGGTACATAATTATTTGAAGGATGCAGGAGTAAAAGGTCCTAATGATGTCATATTCCATACGGAGATATTTGAAGGGAACTTATATGTTTCAGCACGTAATGGCTTTTGGAAACAATCTTCAGCAACTGGTAAATTTGAATTGCTGGATGATAGTTACTATTATATTAATTTTAAAGTAGACAGGCAGGGGTATGTCTGGTTGAATACAGGTCAGAATCTTTTTGTAATGAATCTTCGCAATATAAAGGATTTTCATCCTTGGAAATTTAATGATTTGTTCTTTGAACATGAAAATGTGACAAGAGTAGTGCAAAGTTCTGATGGGATAATCTATATAACAACTTCGGGAAATGGTCTTTATTCTTATGATAAAACGACAGATGAGTTAGACCATTTTACTAGAGAAGATGATAATTTATTGAGTAATTATTGTTATAATGTAATTGAAACTTCAAATAATAATATATTGATTTCTACCGATAAGGGACTGTCTATTTATTCTCCTTTTGCCAAATGGTTTTATTCGGTAGAAATGCGTGGAAAAGAGGGCTTGTCGGCTATGGCTGAAGGTTGTGGTGTGTTAGTGGCAAGTGATGAGCTTATTTATGTGGGTGGACTTGATGGGATGATTTCATTTAGAGAAAATGATTTGTTGTCTAATTTGGATGATATCCCTAATAATAAAATCTATTTTTCTAGGTTACAGATTAATAATGTTGATATAATGGCAGGAGATGCAACTGGAGTATTGAAAGAGTCGTTACCTTTTACAGAAGAATTGGTGTTAACGGCAAATCAAAACAATATAATTGTTGATTTTTCTAACTCTAATTATGTCAATTCTTTACGGAATACCTGGTATCAGTATTGCTTGGAAGGATTTGATAAAAAATGGATATCAACTACAGAACACTCATTGCATTATACTAATTTACCTTCGGGTAATTATGTTTTAAAAGTGCGTGAAATAGGTAATTGGATGAATATGTCTGACCTTAAAGAAATAGCTTTACCTATTGTAATATTGACCCCTTGGTATAGGACTACATTGATGTATATATTGTACTTTTTTGTTGTGACAGGAGGGGGCTATATGGTTTGGCATGTGAAAATGTCTAGGAAATTATTTGAAATCTCATTAGAAAATGAGAGGAAAGAAAAAGAGCGTATTGAAGAATTGAATCGATTTAAATTGCGTTTTTTTACGAATATATCTCATGAATTCCGTACTCCACTTACTTTGATAATAGGACAGTTGGAAGTGTTGAGAGAAGACCGTGACTTGTCTTTGGCTGTAAAGAGAAGATTGAGCCGTATATATAGGAATACGATACATATGCGTAATCTTATTACTGAATTGCTTGACTTTAGAAAACAAGATCAAGGCTATCTGAAGTTGAATGTAAGGGAATATAATATGGTTGAATTTCTACAAGATTTATATTATGATTTTAAAGACTATGCTGCATTGCGTAATATTAAATATGAATTTATCTATTCTTATAATGAGCCTGTTTTTGTATGGTTTGATGCAGTGCAGATGCAAAAGGCGGTCTTTAATCTGTTGTCTAATGCTTTTAAATATACGAAGGTTAAAGGGATTATTGTGTTAAGGTTGGAATTAGAAGACAATAGTATAGTCATAAAGATTGAAGATAATGGCTGTGGAATATCAACGGAAGATTTGAAGAATATATTTGACCGGTTTTATCAAGTGGATAATGGAAAATCACAAGTTTCAACTGGTACAGGTATTGGTTTGGCTCTGACAAAAAGTATTGTAAATCTTCATAAAGGAACAATTGATGTGGAAAGTGAAATAGGTAAGGGTAGTGTCTTTCAAATTAGATTGTTGTTGGGTAATGCACATTTTGATAAGGAGCAGCTTGCTCATTCGGAAGTAGAGGTTGACTTGAAAAACAGTATTGAGGACAAAATTCTAGAAGCAAGACTGGATGCGGAGGCAATGAAGGAAAAGGATGTTATTCAGAATGATAATGTTCAAGAAGGTGAGATAGATAGTAAAGGGAAATGCCAAATGCTTATAGTAGAAGATGATACAGATATAATAGAGATGCTTGAGGATGTTTTCTCTCCGATGTATCATATTTTTAAAGCAAACAATGGAGAGGAAGGTTTTCGTTTGGCATGTGATATTCAACCGGATATTATTGTCAGTGATGTGAAAATGCCTATAATGTCTGGTGTTGAAATGTGTCATAAAATCAAGAATTGTATTGAGGTTTCACATATACCTGTTGTTTTACTTACGGCACATATCGCTGTAGAACAAACAGTGGAAGGCTATGCTTATGGGGCAGATGATTATATAGCCAAGCCGTTTAATGTTAAAGTTTTGGTGGCTAGATGCAATAATTTGGTTAACAACCGTAAAACTTTGATAAATAGGCTAAGGAATAAAGGAGGGGATATCGTAACAAAGGATAACAATAGTTCTTTAATGGCTTTAAATGCTTCAGACCAGAAGTTTTTAGAGCGGGTTACTCATATAGTTAAGGCTAATTTTGATAACCCTAATTTCAATATGGATATGATTGCTTTAGAACTAGGTATGGGAAGAAGTAAACTGTATTCTCGTTTTAAAGAAATAACTAATTTAACTCCTAATGAATTTACTTTAAGAATGAAATTAGAAGAGGGTAAAAACTTATTAGTTAATGCTCCAGATTTGAATGTTTCAGAAATATCATATAAGCTGGGCTTTTCATCTTTGAAATATTTTAGCAAATGTTTCAAATCATTTTATGGAGTGACTCCGTTAGCTTATAGAAAAAGTATGAATGGAGCAATAAACTAAAAGTAGTTGTTTTTAGATGGCTTATCGAGCATTGCTATGTTGGATATTAGCATGATTTATGGTTGTGTCGTTTAAGTCTACGTAAATAGAACTATGTTTAATAGCAGATAGAGCCAGCAAAGTTTGAATAGCTCATTCTTTGCCGGCTCTATCTGTTGTTTTCGCTCCGTATACCAAACTGGCAGAAAAAGGAATGATTAAAGTTTGTATCCCCACTGGTCTAAGGCAAACGGCCAGTTCTTTTCTACCAATTCAATGGTTTCCGGCTTATATTGGTATTTGTTCTTTTTATATCCTTTTTTCTTGTTGATATATGCTTCAATATCTCCTCTAGCTTCTTCGAATCCAGGAATAGAAAGTTTCTGGTAAATTTCTTGGGTCAAGTCAAAAGTATTTGTTTCGTAGTCTTCAAATTTCACTTCTACCAGATTACCTTCCGGGATGAACTTTTTGTCCGCTTCGTATTTATGATACAGCTTGGCATAGATGGAAAGGATATTTTCCTGTAATTGTTCATTCGAGATGTCTTGCAGTTTCAATGGCTGTATGGTATTGGTAAAGAAACTTCTTGTAGACTCGAATACCGTGTATGGATTTCTCATCAGGTAGATGAATTTGGCATTAGGGAACATTTTTACAAGTTCCTTGACTCTTCCGGTATGCGGTGGGTTCTTGCTGAGGAACTGGGTGCCATGTGTGTTCCACAATGAAATTTTGATGAGTTTAGTGAAGGTCTCTTCAAAAATTTTCAGTTCTTCATCACTGATGTCATCAAACAACAGATACTTGTCGGCATACTCCTGCATGTTTTTTGGCAAGAACCAGAAGTTATAATAAGTATATGGCATCATGTTGGCTAGAGCAAACTCCTCTTCCTGTGGAAGGTCAACAGCTAGTTCCATATTGTCGGTAGGACGTTTGTCGGGCATTAGCCAGCTCATGTTCTTCTTGAAAAAAGGCTGTCCCCACATCATCAAGTGTGGAAATACAGTTTGATAAGTAGTGTTGTATCCAAAGTGCTTGTCGCAAGAGAATACGTTGTGCATGAAAGTGGTACCACTTCTCCAATGCCCCAAGATGAATACTGGGTCATGTTCCAGCGGTTTGTTGGCCAGCAGTTTGGCATAGCGTTTGTCCTGTAACGGTTTCAAGATAGCCAACATGCGGCATACAGCTTTGGTGAGTCTGTATTTTCCTTTATAGCTAGCCCCGATATTTCTGTTGGCGGTAACTTGGTTAAAAGTTTTCCAATCGGCTCCTACCAATGTGTTGATGGGTAATTTGTTAAATTCAAGTAATCCCATGAATGAATTATTATAAGTGTGAATATAATAGATTGACAACTTCGTTTCGGAATGTACTAGAATCCGAAACGGAGTTGTCTTAGTATCTGTGGTATGGTTTATTTGATAACATCAATGGCAAATCCTTGACGTGCAAGTTCTTTTACAGCTTTGTCGATTGCTTCGTAGTGTTCTGGGGCAATGCCGAGTTTGCCTAAGTTCAATACAGGGAGTTCGGCTATTTGGTGCATTTCCTTGTCTTCTACGCGTCCGATAATCATACCTACTGCACTGGTGTTGTTGGTGATTGGGTCAATTAAGATGAAAGCACCTGTTTCCTTGTTTTGAGTATAGGCGTCAAAGAACAGTTCTTTAGAAGAGGTAAGCACTACGCGCGCTATCTGGTTGAGCTGCATAGGAAGATCTTCTTTCTGGATGCATCCATTCTCTACCGACAAGTGTTCCATCGTGTTGATGTCCACTTTATATTCGATGTGGTCGATTTTTGTACGGCTCGTATTGGTGGTCTGCTTCAAGAAGAAAGACTTGTCCAAGTCCATCTTTTCTTCATCCATCCAAACCAGCATGGCCTCCAAGTATCTTCCTACCATGGGCACGCTGTCCGGACGGACCAGCATGTCTCCTCTCGATACATCAATTTCATCTTCCAGAGTCAAGGTAACCGACATAGGAGGGTAAGCATACTCCAGTTCTCCTTCGTAAGTGACAATGCTCTTTACATGTGATTTCTTTCCTGAAGGAAGTGCCATCACTTCATCTCCCTTTCTGATGACGCCTGACGCCACTTTTCCGCAGAATCCGCGGAAGTCGAGGTTAGGGCGGAGTACATACTGTACAGGATAACGGAAATCATTGAGGTTATGGTCGTTGCCAATTTGGACGTTTTCCAGATAATCCAGCAGTGCAGGACCTTGATACCAAGGTGTACGTTCTGATTTGTCAACCACATTGTCGCCGTCGAGTGCTGATAGCGGGATACATTGTACATCCGGAATATTGAATGGAGCAACAAATGATTGGTATTCAGTTACGATTTTTTGGAATACATCTTCCGAAAAATCTACCAGGTCCATCTTGTTGACAGCCAGCACAACGTGTTTAATGCCCAGCAAGGATACTAGATAAGAGTGGCGGCGTGTTTGGGTAATGACACCAGTACGTGCATCCACCAAGATGATGGCAAGGTTGGCTGTAGAGCCTCCAGTAATCATGTTGCGGGTATACTGTTCGTGTCCCGGAGTGTCGGCAATGATAAATTTTCGGTTGTTGGTAGAAAAATACCGGTAAGCCACATCGATGGTGATACCTTGTTCTCTTTCCGCTTTCAGCCCGTCGAGCAATAAGGCGTAGTCAATATGCTCTCCGGCATTTCCTACTCGTTTGCTGTCGCGTTCCAAGGCATCCAGCTGGTCTTCGTATAATTTTTTGCTGTCGAAAAGGAGCCGTCCGATAAGTGTGGATTTACCATCGTCAACCGATCCGGCAGTAAGGAATCTCAATAAGTCTTTCTGTTCGTCTTTTTTCAGGAATTCCTCAATAGACATAGCTCCTCTGCTTTCGCCTTCCATTGGATTTCCCGATTTGTTTTTATCTAAATGTTCCATGTTTTTTCTTTTTTAGAAGTAACCTTCACGTTTCTTTTGTTCCATGCTGGCTTCCTGGTCAAAGTCGATGACACGGGTTGTACGTTCACTCTTGGTAGTAGTCATCATTTCTTCTACGATTTTCTCAATGGTATCCGCTTCGCTCTCTATGGCACCTGTCAGCGGCCAGCATCCCAATGTACGGAAGCGAATCTTTTTCATTTCTATCTTGTCTTTATATTGTTCCGGCAGGCGGTCATCATCCGGCATGATGAGTTGTCCGTCCATGTTGATAACCGGACGCTCTTTAGCGAAATAAAGAGGCACGATAGGGATATTTTCCAGACGGATATATTGCCAGATATCCAGTTCGGTCCAGTTGCTCAAAGGGAACACGCGGATACTTTCCCCTTTGCGGATGCGTGCATTGTAGATATCCCAGAGTTCCGGACGCTGGTTCTTTGGGTCCCACTGGTGAAATTCGTTGCGGAAAGAGAAGATACGTTCTTTGGCGCGTGATTTTTCTTCATCTCGTCTTGCTCCACCGAAAGCAGCATCAAATTTATATTTGTCGAGTGCGTGCAGCAAGGCCTGTGTCTTCATCAAGTCGGTATGTACTTTACTGCCATGTGTAAAAGGACCAACTCCTGCATTGAATGCTTCCATGTTGCTTTCTACAATCAGGTTCCAGCCATATTTTTTTGCATATTCATCACGGAACTGGATCATGTCCTTAAATTTCCACTTCGAGTCGATATGCATTAGTGGAAAAGGTACTTTACCAGGCGCAAAAGCCTTTTCGGCCAGTCGCACCATTACCGAGGAGTCTTTGCCGATACTGTAAAGCATTACAGGATTTTCAAATTCGGCTGCCACTTCACGAATGATGTGGATAGACTCAGCTTCGAGCTCTTTCAAATGGCTCAATTTGTATTCTTCTTTCATCGGTGTGAAATATATGTTGGTTTATTATAATTCGTTTTTTACAGAGATACTTTTGGAAGGATGAGTGCCAGCAGTCGGTCTATAGATTCCTTGATAGAAAGTTTAGAGGTGTCCAGTGAGAGTGCTGGATGAGCAGGTGCTTCAAATGGAGCGGATATCCCCGTAAAGTTTTTGATTTCCCCTTTTCTGGCTTTTGCATACAGTCCTTTTACGTCTCTTCTCTCACATTCTTCGATGGGTGTGCTTATGTAGATTTCCATGAAGTTTTCTTCTCCAATAATTTGCGAAGCCATTTTACGAAGTTCGTTGTTAGGGCTTATGAAGGCAGCGATAGTAATGATACCGGTATCGACAAACAGTTTTCCTACTTCTGCTATTCGGCGGATATTTTCAACTCGGTCTTCTGCTGAGAATCCTAGGTTATTGTTGATTCCACTGCGGATATTGTCGCCGTCAAGAATGCGGCAGAGTAATCCTCTTTGCTGTAGCTCTCGTTCCAATGCGATGGCAATGGTACTTTTCCCCGACCCGCTCAATCCGGTGAACCAGATCATGACACTGTGTTGTTTCAGCAGAGTTTCCTTGTCATTGCGGTTGAGCATACGGTCAAATATCGGGTAAATGTGATTTGTTTCTTCCATATATCTATATATCTTTCTGTTTATTTAGAACGGCCATATTTGTGGAATTACAAATATAGAGATTAAAAATGTAATAATGTTTAAAGGTAAGCCGATTCGAACAAAATCGGTAAATTTATAGTTTCCGATACCTTGCACTATCAGGTTGGTTTGATAGCCGATAGGAGTGGAGAAGCTGGCAGATGCAGCCATGCAGATTACCACGAGGAAAGGCATCGGGCTTACTCCCAGTTGCTGTGAAAGTGACAAGGCAATGGGTACCGACAAAGCTGCCGCTGCATTGTTTGTTATCAGTTCGGTAAAAATGTTGGTGATGATAAACAAGATGGCCAGCAGCACATAAGGGCTGTAGTCGTCACTGAGTCCGATAATGTATTCGGCAATCAAATCGGAAACACCGGAGTTTTCCATGGCCCGGCTGATAGCAAATGCGCAGGCTATGGTAATCAAGATGTCCCATGAAATGTATTTTGTATATTTCCTGGCAGGGAATATTTTGGCCCATGCCATGATGACGGTGGTGACTGCTACAAAGAAGAACATATCTAGCTTGACTCCTTCCGGAAGTCTATCTTGTACCCATGATAATTCGCCGACAGTGGCTCCGCCTATCATAAAGATGAGCAAGGAAATGGCAAACCATCTTTTCTTTTTTCCGATAGGTTCATAGTCTTTTCCGTTAGACAGCATTAAGAAAACCGATGATTCTCCCCAAGTCTTGATAAAGTTGGCATCCGTTTTCAGAATCAGCGTGTCACCTTCCTGAAACCGCATATCGCTCAGGTTGGTATGCGTGTATCCATTGCGTCGAATCTCTTTGATTTCGGCACCGTAATGCCGCTGAAAGTTAAAATCGTTGATTCTTCTGTTGATGCCGGGAAAGCGGGCGCTCAGAATGGCTTCCACTAGATGCAAGTCAGGGTTGCTTTCTTCGGTAGATGGTTCTTCCGGACGCTCGGTAGGTAGAAGTCGCTTGGAGAAGAAGAAAAGATAAACCAGTCCGGATATGGCAATGAATATGCCCACCTTCCCTAGTTCGAACATACTGAATCCGTCCAGCCCAGATTCTTGCATCATGCTGTGTACCACTAGATTGGTAGAGGTACCTATCAGTGTACAGAATCCTCCCAATATCGTGGCATACGATAAAGGGATAAGAAAATAAGTGGCAGGCATTTTCAGAGAGTTGGCCCATCGCTTGATGATGGGGGCAAAGATGACCACCACTGGAGTATTGTTGAGGAATGCCGAGATTACAGCAATAGAGGGTAAAATCCGTGCCTGTGCTCCTATGACACTTATCTTTTTTTGCGGCAGCAGTTTCTTGATAATTTGAGTGAACGTTCCACTTTGGCGTATTCCTTCGCTTACCAGAAACAGCATGGCCACCGTAATCATTCCCTTGTTGCTGAAGCCTTCCAGCATCTCTTTCGGAGACAATATACCAGTACATAGAAAGACCACTACAGCCGAGAATAAAATCATTCCCGGCCGCATTCTGTCCATTATGAGTGCCGCAAACATGACGGCAAGTACAATCAAAACAATAATAACTTCTAATGTCATTTATCTAAATTATTCGGCTATAAACCAAGGATTTAACAAGTTTTCTTTGTTATATTCCAATGGTTTGCACGATTCAACCTGACGCACGTTTTTTCCTGTAGCCAGGATGATGGCATGTCCTGCCGCAGTATCCCATTCCATTGTTGGTGCGAAGCGTGGATATGCGTCGGCTTTACCTTCGGCTATCAGGCAAAGTTTGAGAGAACTTCCTTTTGACACAATGTCCACATTGGCATATATTTCTTGCTTTGTTTGGATGAATAGTTCTGTTTCGGGGGTGAGATGAGAGCGTGAGGCTACAATGGTGTAACTTTTTTTAGATACCTGTGCCAGAGGAAGCCGTTGTGCTTTTTTTATCAAATCCTCCAGAGAAATATTCTCTAGAGAAGTGATGTCTGACAATTTATAGGCACCCAGTTCTTGGTCGGCAAAATATAGTTCCTGCTTTACCGGGATATAGATAACTCCAACAGTAGGTACTCCGTTTTCCACGAAAGCGATATTTACGGTAAACTCACCATTCTTTTTGATGAATTCCTTGGTTCCGTCTAGAGGGTCTACCACCCAAAGCTGCTTCCATTGTCTACGCTCTTCAGCAGGGATTGCTTTACCTTCTTCACTCAGTACAGGATAAGGGGTTGCAGCCAGTTTGGATGCAATGACCTGATGTGATTTCCAGTCGGCTACAGTAAGTGGTGAATTGTCTGCTTTTCGTTCTATCTCAAAATCCGCATTCGGGTCGGTATAAACTTGCATGATTTCTGCTCCAGCTTCTATGGCAGCTTGTATGGCAGTATAAAATATATTTTTATCCATGATATTTAAATGATTGCAAAATAATAAATTTTATTAGAATATATGATATGGAAAATCTATCATTTTCTGTTCGTTCGCAAAATTATAACTTCTTTTAGTAACTGCTAGCATTTATCATGGCATTTTTGCTTCATGAGAGTGTTTCCATATGCGTATCATGTATCCGGCCAGATGAGTAAAGGAGAATACAAACGAGATGATGAGCAAAGTGAGGTCTTGATTCCATCCCACAGTTTGCTGGTGCCAAAGTCCGGTGATGGCGCATAATATGGACAAGGCGAGTCCAAGGATATTCAGTACCATATCTCCTTTTCGGTATGCTTTTCCTGGTTCTAGTTTGCTGTGCTTGATACCATAATTGGCATATACGTCCATGCCAATCAGCATCCACAGCACGAGGCGGATCCATGTGTCGGCAGGAAGAAAGCACATCATGCACAGGCAAGTCAAAATGCCTAATACCGGTACTAAAGGGACAAGAGGGGTTTTAAAGGAACGGGGCATGTTGGGCATGGTCTTTCGTACGATGAGGACTGCAGCGCATACCAATATGAATGCCAACAAGGTGCCTATACTGGTCATTTCACCGGCTACACGGGCTGGTACAAACCCGGCCATGAGGCTGATGAGGACCATGAACAGCAGATTGCTGTGTACTGGGGTATGAAAACGTTCGTTGATGCGAGAGAAGAACGGAGGGAGAAGTCCGTCGTGGCTCATGCTCAAGAAGATGCGGCTCTGCCCCATAAGAGTAACCATGATTACAGAACTGTAACCGAACAGGATGGCCAGAATGATTCCTTTATTGAGCCAAGGATACATCGGCTGAATGACTCCATTGACATCGGGATTCCCCATTTGTGCAATAGCCACAGCTACCGGAGCGATACCTTCTTGTCCTTCAAAGGCGCTGTAATGCACTACCCCTGTCATGACGTGTGCAAAGAGAATATAGAGAATAGTACAAATCAGCAGAGAAACCAATATGCCTATGGGCATGTTGCGTTGTGGATTCTTGGTCTCTTGGGCAGCAGTACTCACTGCGTCAAACCCGAGGAATGCAAAGAATACGATGGCGGCTCCTCGCAAGATGCCGGAGAAACCGAACTCACCTACCTGTCCGGTGTTGGCTGGAATGTATGGCACATAATTGTCTGTCTGGATAAACTGCCAGCCTAGGATGACAAAGATTAGGATGACGGCTATCTTTAAGAAAACAATGACATTGTTGATGAGCGAGCTTTCACGGGTTCCCCTGATAAGCAGCAGACTTATGACTACCACGATAATCATAGCCGGGATGTTGATGATGCCTCCATCCCAAGGGCAAGCAGTAAGATGATGCGGAAGGTTGATGCCGATGCTCTGTAGGAATACCACTATATACCGGCTCCAACTGATGCTTACCGTAGTGGCGGCTACAGTGTATTCTAAAACGAGGTCCCATCCGATAATCCAGGCGATAAGTTCGCCCATGGTGGTATATGAATAGGTGTAGGCACTTCCTGCTACCGGAATCATTGATGCAAATTCGGCATAGCATAGTCCGGCAAAGCAGCATCCGATAGCTGCAATGGCAAATGATAGGGTGATGGCCGGGCCGGTATATTCGGCTGCTACTGCTCCTGTGATGGAGAATAGTCCTGCTCCGATGATGGCTCCTACTCCGAGTGCGATGAGGCTGAGAGGGCCTAGCACTCTTTTCAGACTTTTGCTGTCGGAGTTGGCGGCCTCTGCGTTGAGTGCGCTGATGGTTTTCTTGATAAATAAGCCTTCCATAATGTCTTGTTGTTTTAATGTTTTTGTCGGGTTCGGGTAGGATGATACCCTTGCCTTTCGATTCATATTTTATAAAAAGAGGTTGATGGTGGAACGGTGCTTCTCATTGAGGATTTAGATTGATTGTCGTTGAAATAATTCCTTGAAGATTGAAAACGGTTCCTGTTTTTCTTTTTATGCTGTTATTTTAACGGCTAGCAAAAGTATGAATTTGTTCTATAAAAACACAATTTATGGAATATTATTTGCTTTTTTCTGCTTGTTTGTATCTTTTTTGGAAGAATATTCTTGAAGTGGAAAGAAAAAAGACGATGATAATTTCAAAAGCAGCGAATGCCTTTTGTTGAAAAATCATCGTCTTTAGAAGCTAATGTCAGGGATTATCCCATTTTACCAGTCAGGTAAGCACGGGTACGTTCGTCGTGCGGGTTCTCAAACATCTGTTTGGTATCGTTATATTCCACCAGTTCGCTGAGGAACATGAACATGGAGCGGTCGGAGATACGTTTGGCCTGCGACATATTGTGGGTTACAATCAAGATGGTCACTTCTTTTTTCAGTTCGGTGAGCAGCTCTTCGATATGCTTGGTGGCAATCGGGTCGAGGGCAGAAGTTGGTTCATCCATCAGCAGGATATCTGGCTGAAGTGCCAGTGAGCGGGCTATGCAGAGGCGTTGCTGCTGTCCTCCTGAGAGGAAGGTTCCCCGTTTGGTGAGTGAATCTTTCACCTCATCCCATAAAGAAACATTCCGCAGATTGCGTTCCACTATCTCGTCGCGTTTGCTTTTAGGCAGTCGGATACCGTTGAGATGGTATCCTGCCAGCACATTGTCGTAGATGTTCATGGTAGGGAAGGGGTTAGGACGTTGAAAAACCATTCCGATATGGCGGCGCACCTCTATAGGGTCGCGTTCCAAGATGTTTTCGCCGTTGAGAAGGATTTCTCCGGTGACATGGATGTTTTTATAAAGTTCATGCATCCTGTTTACAGCGCGGAGCAGTGTACTCTTCCCACATCCCGATGGGCCCATGATGGCCGTGATAGTGTTTCGCTCTACATTGGCGGTGACATGCTTTACTGCGGTGACTGTCTGGCTATAAGAGATAGATACGTCTTTTATTTCAAGAATTGGGTTGGTTATATTTTCCATTTTTTTGCGATACGTTTAGCTAATAAATTCAGGCAGAGCACAAAAGTGAGCAAGAATAATGATGCTCCCCAGATGAGGCTCTGTAAGTTGGGGTCGTTGAAAAATTCCCAGATAAGCAGCGGTACTGCCGACATGGGTTTGCCTACATTCCAACTGATAGCTGCTCCTCCCAAGGCGGTGAACATCAACGGTGCGGTTTCTCCCACCACACGAGAGATAGCTAGCAAGATGCCGGTAAAGATGCTTCCAAACGAAGCAGGCAGCATTACTTTGAACATTACCCGCCAGTAGCTTCCACCTAAAGCTAAGCCGGCTTCTTTCAAGGTGTCGGGCAATATTTTCATGGTTTCCTCCGTGGAGCGGATAATGAGCGGAAGCATCATGATGAATAGGGCGATACTTCCGGCAAATCCTGAATATCCCTTCATAGGGACTACCACCCATACGTAAGTGATGATACCGATGATGATGGAAGGAGTGCCTTGCAGCAGGTCGGTGATGTAGCTTACAGTGGTGGCAAACCAGTGGCCTTTGTATTCCGACAGGCAGATGCCGCATAATATTCCGATGGGAATGGCCAGCAGTGTGGCTAGCACCAGCATCAGGAAAGTACCTATAATACCATTGGCTATACCACCTGGCATATTTTCTCCCAGCTGCATAGCCATCATGGCTTTATAGGCATTGGGGATTGCTTCAGTGAAGAAGTTCCAGCTCAAGTGCTTCCATCCTTTTACGAGTACTTCTCCTAGGATGGCCAACAACGGGATGGCGGTCAATGCAGAGAAGAAACATACTGCCCAGTATAGTAGCCGGTTCTTCAAGATGCGTGGTTGTAGGTTTAAATTCTGTTTCATGGTCTATACATGCTGTGCTTTGCGGATAAGTATTTTACCTATCATGTTAATGATGGCAGTAATGAGGAAAAGCAGGAGTCCGATGGCTATTAGTGAAGACAATTTCAGTCCGTCGGCTTCTCCAAACTGGTTGGCGATGATGCTGGCCATTGTATTTCCGGTGGTACGTAGGGTGTCTGGCATCTGGTTAGTGTTGCCTATCAGCATCGTAACGGTCATGGTTTCTCCCAAAGCGCGTCCGATGGCTAATATATAGGCCGAGAAGATGCCGGAGCCTGCTGTCGGGAAAACGATGTGCCTGATAACCTCTGCCCGGGTCGCCCCTACTCCATAAGCTCCTTCCTTCAGGTCGGAAGGCACCATCTTGATAAACTCAGAGCTTAGTGAAGCTGCATAAGGCACAATCATGATGGCAAGTACAAAGGCGGCGGTCAAGATGCCGGAGCCTTGTGGAGAGAGGTTGAGATACATAAAGAGAGGGCGCAGTGCATAAAATCCCCACAGGCCATAAATGATGGACGGTATACCTGCTAGCAAATCTGTTACGGTAGCCAATATCGTAGCGATTTTCTTTCCGCGGAAATATTCTCCGGTAAACAAGGCTACGGGCAAGGAAAATGGAATGCAGATGAGCAGGGCGAGCAAGGTGGTCAGCATGGTTCCGGTAATGAAAGGTAAAGCCCCATAGCTTTCTTTTCCGGCAGTGGTAATCCAGTCGTCTGAAAAGATGAAGTTCCAGAACCCAAAATGTTCGAAGGCTCCCGAAGCATCCATCGTGAGGGAATAGACAATTCCTCCACCGATGATAGGTATTACAATCGCTGACAAGACTAGAAGCACTTTGAATATTTTGTCTTGCATAGCTGTAAATGTTTAATAGTTTGAGTGTGCACAGTGTTATCACTACTTTAAGACAGGGCTGCCATTATAGGTTATGGTCTTTAAGTTCTCCAAACTCAGCTGGATAGCCTTTTCAGGCAGTGGAGCATAGTGTACTGTTGATGTAGTCTGTTGGATAGAGTCGCTCAGCATATATTGCATCAAGTCGACAGTTGCCTTTGCCTGGCTGAGGCTTCTCTTGGCATAGCTTTGCTCTTTGTAGACAATCAGCCAAGTGAAACAGCTGATAGGGTAAGCTCTTGCGGCATCCGAGTTGGTGATAGAGCAGCGTGTATCTTGCGGGATGTCTCCGCTTGCTGCGGCCGAGATGCTTTCGGTAGAAGGGGTAATCAGTTCACCTTGGGCATTGAGCAAGTGTGCCGATGGGACATTTTGTGCAAAAGCATATTCAGAGCCCATATATCCGATGGAGTAAGGAGTTTGGGCGATGATACCGGCTACTCCAGGATTTCCTTTGGCTGCCAGCCCGTTTGCAAAGTCTACGGTCTTTCCGCATCCGAGGGTATTCTTCCAGTCTTCGCTCACCTTAGACAGATAATCGGTAAACACGAAGGTCGTACCGCTGCCGTCTGAACGGTAGACTGGGGTGATGGCTTTTTCAGGAAGTTTTACGTTCGGGTTGAGAGTTGTGATGCGTGAGTCGTTCCACATTTTGATTTTTCCTAGGTAGATATCGGCAATGATGTCTCCCGACAGATTGAGTGTGTCTATATCGGACAAGTTGTAAGCCATGACAACAGCTCCCATACAAGTAGGGATGTGCACCACCTGATTCATTTCTCCCATTTCTTTTTCGCTCAAGAATGCGTCGCTTCCGGCAAAGTCTACAATTTCATCTTTTAGGTTGCGGACGCCTCCTCCACTACCTATTCCACCGTAGAATACCTTGTTGCCTTTCTGAGCAGAGTAATTGTCGAACGACATGGTATAGAATGGAAGAGGGAAGGTAGCTCCGGCTCCACTCATTTCTACCGTTTCCTGTGAAGCGTTGTTATTTGATTTTTGTCCACCGCATGCAGTAATGGCTAGAGCCAATGCAACTGCAGCAAAAGATAATAATGACTTTTTCATGATTTATAAATTATAAAATAGAGTATTTAGCTGTGTTTATAGGGCAAACGATGCATTGACAAACAGCTCGTAGCGGTTGCTTTGCTGATTTTCGTCGGGCGACCAGAACCGGAAGTTGGGAGCTATTTTGAAAGCGCCATATTTCAATTCCACGCCTCCCATGACAGTCATTCCATCCTTTTCAATGTTCCATGCATGTTTAGAGTCGAGTTTATCCCAGCGTGCAAAGAGTTGAACTCGTTTGCCGGCATTGAAAGAGCCGTAGGCTGAAATACCGCTGAGGTTGTTCCCTTTGATGTTTTTGCTGTTCCACATATAGTTATATTCGGCAGCCAGAGAGAACCGCTTGTTCTTGTATCCGGCAAAGCTGGCAGCATTGATGATACCTTTCAGTGAAGAGTCGTTGCTTTCGTTGTATGAGCCGTAGGCACGTATTGTAAATCCTTTCAGCGGTGTGACGGTGACTCCCGCTCCATACTGCAATCCGTCTTTCAGCTGCACTTCCTTGTATCCTTCTCCGTTGACAACGATGGCGTCTGCCGAGAGGACCTTGTTGAAGCGGTAAGTGGCAGAAACTCCGGCGTCGGCACTACTGCCAAATTTATATTCATCCTGAAACGATTTCATGATATAGCGTTTCCCCCAGAAATCTTCTTGAACTTTGAATTGGGTGGTAGCAATCAATCCTCCATAGAGTGACCATCCGTTGCGTTTCCATCCCACCCAGGCATTTTTCAGAAAACCGATTCTGTTCATGTCCTTCACATCTTTCGACTGTCCGAAGTCAACAATGGAGCGCAGTTCCAATCCGTTCTTGAATTCGTATTGGTAGCCGATGTAGGCACGTTCCAGGTCAAAGCCTCTGTCGTCATTCGTACTTCCAAATCCGGAGTGGAAATTGGCGAATGTAGTGAGGATGACTTTTCCTTTACCCGGTTTTTCGTTTCCTTTTTCACCAGCTGTTATGGTAGTAAGTGACAAAGCGCAAAGTGCTATGATGCATCCTGATTTTTTTTTCATATTCTTTCTTTTTTTTGACACTGCAAATATCCGATAATAATATTTCAGAAGTATTTCAAAACAGTGAAAAAAGGTTGTCATTGCATAAAGGATAGTGAGAAGGTAGGGATTTATATAAGGTTGAACAAGGAATGTATATAAGATAGGAAGGGTAAGTTGGGATAGGACGAGGTAGCATCTGGTAAGAATAAAAAAAGGTACAAGTTATGAAACTTACACCTTTTGGAGAGGGAGGGATTCGAACCCCCGGTACCTCGCAGTACAACGGTTTTCAAGACCGCCGCAATCGACCACTCTGCCACCTCTCCAAAACCCCTTTCAGAGTTGCTCTGTTTCTCAAAAGCGATGCAAAGGTACGGATTATTTTTGAATACGCAAATGTTTCGGGCAAAAAATGTGAAAAAAATGATATTAAGGGGAAAAACTGTATCTTTGTCCGCGATTATTAAAAGAAACAATGGATGGGGCGACTTGGACTTGTTGCTTGGTGCAAGATGGTTTTCTGGTAATGAAGAAAAACAGTCGCTTTGTAAACCTCAGATAATTTCCTAATCAGTATGGATAATGATTTTTTGAAAGATTTAAATGAAAGCCAGCGTGCGGCTGTGGAATATAATGAAGGACCTTCATTGGTCATCGCAGGTGCCGGCTCGGGAAAAACG
>RCNI01000846.1_pt1 | contig 18557 bp, 15 predicted proteins | sample 2041151 | NCBI WGS metagenome assembly RCNI01 (sample SAMN09708214, study PRJNA481090) | feces metagenome | isolation source: feces | place: Antarctica: Albino Rookery | reverse complement strand
TCTTCAATTTCATCGCCCATCATCCATCTTAAAAGATCAATACCATGGATACACTGGTTCATCAGTGCTCCACCATCCTGTGCCCATGTACCTCTCCATGAAGCCTGATCATAGTAACCATGATTTCTATTCCATCTTACATGAATTGAACCATGAGATAGTCTTCCAAATCTTCCAGCTTCAATAGCTTTTCTTAATTCCTGAACAGCTATGTTAAATCTATTCTGGTAGACATGCTGATACCTTGACGTTCTTTTCTTCAGCAAGTGCAATAATCTTATCTGCATCTTCAATACTCATAGCCATTGGTTTTTCAATGATTACATTAACACCTTTATCAATGCAATATAATGCAATTTCTGCATGAATACCACTTTCAGTAGCAATGCTTACAAGTTCAGGTTTTTCTTTTTCAACCATTTCTTTATAATCTGTATATCTCTTAATTGTTTTGTCATCTGCAAGCTCATGTTTCTCTGTTTACTGCAGCTTTTACGTGATTTGTAGCAATGTGACCACAACCGATTAATGCATATTTCATTTCTATTTCTCCTCTACTAATCCTTCTGCTGTTTCTCTATACTTTCTTCCACATGCTTTGCATACTAAATTTTCTTTTAGTCTGGCTCCACACTCGCAAATCCATCTGTTTTGCAGGTACTCCTGCCATCAGAGCATACGGCTTAACATTTTTTGTTACTACTGCTCCTGCTGCAACCATTGCCCACTGTCCAATCTCGTGTCCACATACTACTGTTGCATTGGCACCGATTGTTGCTCCTGTGTGCAGTACCGTCTTTTTGTATCCTGCTGATCCTTTCGGGTATTTTGCTCTCGGTGTAAGGTCATTGGTAAAAACCATTGAAGGACCACAGAATACGTAGTCCTCCAGTTCAACTCCTTCATATAGAGATACATTGTTCTGAACCTTACAGCCATTTCCAATTTTTACGTTGTTCGATACGTTGACATTCTGTCCAAAAGAACAGTTTTCTCCAATCTCTGCACCGGACTGAACGTGGGAAAAGTGCCAGATTTTTGTTCCTTTTCCAATCTTTACGTTATCGTCAATAAAACTTGATTCGTGTACAAAATAGCTCATTACAGTACCTCAATGTTTTCTCTGTTTTCAATATTTTTCATGGCGTTCTTTGTATCAAAGATTGCCTTTGCATTCTTCTGAATCATATCATAGTCGATATTTGTATGTGCTGCTGTAATCGCAACTAAATCATAGGATGCAATGATTTCAGGATTGATTTCTTTAATACCAACATATTCTTCACCATGTTCTCTGAATGATGGGATATATGGATCATAGAAGTCAGTCTCTGCTCCTTCTCTCTTGAAGATTTCATATACATCGATAGCAGGGCTTTCTCTGTAGTCATCGATATCGTTCTTGTATGCCATACCAAGAACTAATACTTTTGAACCGTTTAATGGTTTCTTATGTCTGTTCAGAATCTTAGCTGCTCTTTCTACGCAGTATTCAGGCATCTTATCATTTACCATCATAGATGCTTCAATCATAGATGTGTGGAATCCGAATTCTCTTGCTTTCCATGATAAGTAGTATGGGTCAAGCGGAATGCAATGTCCACCAAGACCTGGCCCTGGGTAGAATGGCTGGAATCCATAAGGTTTTGTTGATGCTGCATCAACCACTTCCCATAAGCTGATTCCCATTCTTTCGCAAAGAATAGCTAATTCGTTTACTAAACCGATATTGATGTTTCTATATGTGTTTTCTAAGATTTTTTCCATTTCTGCTACTGCTGGTGATGATACTTCATGTACATCTCCGTCTAATACTGCTCTATACATTGTAGCAATAACTTTTGTAGCATCTTTTCCGATTGCACCTACAACTTTAGGTGTGTTCTTTGTCTTGAACTGTTTGTTACCCGGGTCAACTCTTTCAGGGGAGAATCCTAAGTAGAAATCTTCTCCGCATTTCAGTCCGGAACCTTCTTCTAAGATAGGTCTGATTAATTCTTCTGTTGTTCCAGGATATGTTGTTGATTCAAGTACAACCATTGTTCCCTTCTTAAGGTGTTTTGAAATTTCAATCGTTGAGTTCTTAACATAGCTGATATCTGGCTGCTGGTGATCATCTAATGGTGTAGGAACGCAGATTGCAATAAAGTCTACATCCTTAATGAAGCTGAAATCTGTTGTTGCTCTCAGCATTTTATTTTCAACCAGTTCTTTAAGGTCTTCATCTACAACGTCTCCAATGTAGTTATGTCCACTATTTACTAATGCAACCTTTTCGTCCTGTACGTCAAAACCTATTGTTTCAAATCCTGCTTTAGCTTTTTCTACTGCAAGTGGAAGTCCTACATATCCTAAGCCGACTACACCTACTTTGATTTCTTTATCTGCTATTTTCTTTAATAAAGTATTTTTCATTTTTGCACTCCTTTTTCCATTAACTTTATAAACTGTACTGCTTCAACTTCGTAATTAAATCTGTTCTCACATATTTCGCGACTTCTTTGTTGCAGCATCTTTAACTCATCATCACTTAAATTTTTTATTTTTTCAATAGCTTCGCAGATTGCGCCAGAATCAACTGCGGTATCAAATCCACATTCATATTCTGAAAAGTAGGTTTTCAAACCGAATGCACAGATTCCAGGTTTTCCTGAAGCCATTGTATCAAACATTTTATTAAGACATAGTCCGAACCGGTATAAAGGTGATTTCATTCCACCCATATAAATACAGTCAAAATTTTTGCAAAGATCCGGCACTGCTGCCTTAGGCACAGGTGGTAAGAAGGTAACATTCGATAACCCCTTATCTTCTGCCTTCTGCATCAGGTTCTTTTTTTCTACCCCGTTTCCTACAAGCACGAACTGTATGTCTTTGTCTTTTGTTAAAGCTGCTGTATCAATTAACAGGTCCAGCGCATTTGATAATGCGTGTCCGCCAAAATAACCGACGATAAACTTATTTTCTGCTTTTAATTTATCAAAGAACTTCTGATGTTCTTCCGGAATAGGTGTTGGATTTTTCCATTCATTTAGAATCACACCATTAGGTATACAGACAAACTTATTTTCTCCGAGACCATGCTCTTTCATATATCCTTCTGCATTAGGGAGCAGTGAAACAACATAGTCCGAATGCTTGTATGCACTGTTTTCTGCAATTTGCATTGCGATGACGAATGGATGTTTTTTTGACATTCCGCCAACTTCATACAAAGTTGCCGGCCACATATCATGCACTTCGTGAATGAGCAGAACTTTTTTCTTTGAAACCTTGCGTATGCGCTGTCCCACATAAGTATCAAGAGGATACGTAGAGGAACAGATTACAACATCCGGTTCCAGAGTATTTGCAATCCATTTCGCTTTTTTCCACAGCTTTGAAATAAACTTAGCCATGGTTAATGAGCGCTGTACTCCATTGCCATCATATTCATTGGTTTTTATCCAGTGATAGGTTATTCCATCAATATCCGAAGCCGAAAAATCTTTTTCTATTTCAGGATTAACTCTTCTCAAATGAGAATAATCTGCTGCGATAATATCGACCTTATGACCTTTTTTTACCCATTCTCTTGCAAAGTAGTATGGTCGAAATTCCATACCCATTTCAGGAGAACCGGCATAATGATTTATCAGTAAAATATTCAAACTAAAACTCCTATTTTAAAACTTCAAAGACTGTTTTGAACATCAGCTTAATTTCAGCCATAAAGCTAAAGTTTTTTAAAGCCTCAAGGTTATACCTCATTTTTTCCGGCAGAACATACTTTATATATGCAGTATCAACATCAATACCATTTTTTATATGATCTTCCAAAAGATCATCCTCATCCTTAAACTTAATGCTTGCAAGAGATGTAACTCCTGCCGAAAGAAGTAATGTTGCTTTCATTTCATCAGTATAAGCATCAACATATTTTCTAACCTCAGGTCTTGTCCCCACAAAGCTCATATCTCCAAGAAAAATGTTAAATAGTTGAGGAAGTTCATCAAGTCTGACCTTTCTGATCTTTGCACCTACTCTTGTAATTCTACTGTCATTTCCCACAGTTACAAGGCTTCCGATTTTATCTGCATCGGTTACCATAGTTCTGAATTTAAAAATTCTAAAGTCTTTATTATTTCGGGTAACCCTCACCTGACGATAAAATACAGGTCCTTTTGAGTCTGTTTTAATTGCAATGGCAATAATAAGCAGAACTGGTGAAAGCAGGATTATCATCAAAGCAGATAAGATTATATCCATAATCCTCTTGAGGATCAGGCTATGTTTCTTTCTGCTTAAAATGCTATAGTATTTTTCGACATCATCACACTTTAGAAAATCATCTAATTCATTCCATGGTGTAAGCATACTATATATACTCCTTTAAAACATCAACAACGTTTTCTATAACATATTCTACATCTTCATCAGTAAGCAGGCTGTAAAGAGGTAGTGTGATTTCATTTTCATACTGTTTGTATGCATTCGGATAATCTTTTATATCAAATCCAAGCTTTTTGTATGCAGTCATCATTGGCAGAGGTTTATAATGAACGTTTGTTGCTATACCTCTTTCTGCAATCTTTACAATGATTTCATTTCTTTGTTTCTCGTTAATACCAGGAACTCTCAAAAGATACAAATGACCACTGGACTGATGTGTATCATCAAAATGATTCATAACCTTCATTCCAAGAGGTTTAAACGCATTGTCATAAGCAGTAATAATCTGTCGTCTTCTTTCGAGCATTTGTGGATAACGTTTCATCTGAGCAAGACCCATAGCTGCCATAATATCTGTCATATTACATTTATAGGCAGGTGAAAGAATATCATATTCCCATGCTCCAATCTTGTTCTTGGCTAAAGCATCTTTAGACTGTCCATGAAGGGATAAGAGCATAAACTCTCTGTACATTTCGTCATTATCTATGCCTTCAATATTTCTCCATGTCAGTGCGCCACCTTCTGCTGTTGTAAAATTCTTTACTGCGTGGAAGGAAAAGCTTGTAAAGTCTGCAATACTACCGCTTCTTTTTCCATTTCTTGATGCTCCTAAAGCATGTGCTCCATCTGAAAGAACAGCAATTCGACCTATTGCTTTCTGAATGTCGCTAGACGGTTTGAATTTTTCTTTGTTGCGTTCTGCAATATCGAAAATGCGATCATAATCGCATATAATTCCGCCTATATCCACTCCGACGATTGCCTTTGTTTTCTCTGTAATTGCCTTTTCAATGGCATCATAATTCATTTCAAAGCTGTCTTTGGCAACATCTACCATAACCAGCTTAGCATTAACATGACAAACAGGACTTGCACTTGCTGTATAAGTATACGCCGGCACAATTACCTCATCTTCAGGTTCTAATCCTAAAACTCTCAATACCATTTCTTCACAAGCTGTTGCTGAATTAAGGCATACAACGCGATCAGTTCCGCAATATTCAGCAAGTTCTTTTTCAAGTTCTTTCGTTTTTGGTCCTGTAGTAATCCATCCGCTTTTAATTGCATTTGCGATTTCTTCAATTTCTGCATCACCAACATCCGGTGGACTAAATAAAATATTTCTCATACTTTTCTCCTCTGTTAGAAGTAATGTTTAAATTATTATCTGCTACTCTGTGATTTTATATGTATCACAAACTTCTCTAGTCAGTTCTTTGATATTATCGCAGTTCGTCATTGCTGCTTCAATTAGCTTCTGTAGCTTCTCTTTAAACATTTCTTCATCTATCTTAATAGGCTGTCCAATAAAAATTAACTGATTATCAGTTTTGGAAAGTCCTTCTTCATCCATAAGAAGTTCTTCGTAAAGTTTTTCTCCCGGACGAAGTCCTACAATTTTTATCATAATATCCTTATTGGGAATATAACCTTTCATATGAATAAGGTTTTCTGCCAAATCATAGATTTTAACAGGATTTCCCATATCCAATACAAAGATTTCCCCACCTTTTGCATACAAACCTGCCTGAAGTACTAAGGATACAGCTTCAGGAATGGTCATAAAGAATCTCGTAATATCTTTATGCGTTACAGTAACAGGTCCGCCACTTTCAATTTGTTTTAGGAATAATGGAATAACCGATCCGTTACTTCCAAGTACATTTCCAAATCTAACGGCTGCAAACTTCGTATGTTCAGAGTGTCTTGCAAATGTCTGAATAATCATTTCACATATTCTTTTTGTTGCCCCCATAAGGCTTGTAGGGCGAACCGCTTTATCTGTAGAAATCAGTACGAAATTATCTACTTTGTACTCATCAGCAAGTTTTGCAACATTATAAGTACCGAAGCAGTTATTCTTGATCGCTTCATTTGGCGAATTTTCCATAAGAGGTACATGTTTATGTGCTGCAGCATGGTATACAATGTTCGGATGATATTCCTTAAAAAGTACTTCCATTCTGTCATAGTCTCTTACAGAACCTATAATTGTTTTAATATCTCTTTCCGGATATTTTCTTTCTAATTCCATCTGGATTTCGTATGCATTATTTTCGTAAATATCAAATATGATTAACTGTTTTGGTCCATATTTGATAATCTGTCTGCAAAGTTCCGATCCAATGGAACCTCCTCCGCCGGTAACCATTACTACTTTGTTATTAATGAAATCCGTGATTCCTTCCTGATTGACAACAATAGGATCTCTTCCAAGAAGATCTTCATAATTAACGGATCTGACTTCGTTGATTACGGAATTGTTAAGGCTCTTTGCAATTGATGGTAAAATCTTTACTGGAAGATTTGTTTCCTGACAGATTTTGATGATTTTCTGTACTTCTGCCGAAGATACTGATGGCATAGCAATGATAATTTCTGTAACACCGTATTTTTCTGCCATACGCTTAATATCATCTCTTGTGCCAACAATCTGTGCACCATAAATATATTTGTTCTTTTTATTTACATTGTCATCAATTACACATATAACTTTTGCACCAGTTCCTGACTGGCTTAATTCTTTTATTAAAATAGAGGCTGCTGCTCCTGCACCAACAACCATAACATAACGGTCAGTATCTTCCTGAGATATGCTGTTCTTTAGGGTTTTATATGCAACCTTGGAAAAACGAATAGCCGAAAATCCTATGATTAAAAGAATGAACTGAAGTAAATAATAACTTCTTGCCATAGGTATAACACAAAAGACATGATAAGCAACGATTAAGGCTTCGATAATCACTGTTGCCTTTACTATAGACACAAACTCTTTTACTGAAGCATAGGTCCATACACGATTATACAATTTGAATATCGCAAGTACCAGTAATGCAATGATAAAGTATATTGGCAACGCTCTCTGTGCACCGATTACGTATTGTTGTTCGATTGTGTTCTCATCAAACCTAAGCATCAATGCTCCAAATGCACTTCCTGCAACTACAAGCAAATCACATATTGCTATAACTAAAATTCTAAAATTCTTATTACTTACAAAATTCTTCATACTAATCCATCCTAATATTCATTTTAAACCATTCATTATTCTACCATATTTACTCTTTCTTTTCAATATGTTTATCTGCCGATGTACTTATACCCTTGAAAACTACCGCATTCAAGTCCTCAGAAGAAACTTTTACTGACCTGTTTCTGTATCAAAAAAGGCTAGCATCACTGCTAACCTTTTTGCTTTATTTTTCTGTTATTTGTAGAAATCAGATCAGATATCCTTCAGCACTGAAATTATATTCTTTACCACTAATAACTTTTTTGCCTACAGCTAATTTTCCATTTCCCAGGCAATATGCTTTCTGACCATTTCCGTAATCAATCCAGCCTGACGGATATCCGTATCCCTCATCATAATAGAACTGATATATGTTATTTCCGTCTACTACTTTTCCTACCTGCATATAACCTGTAGCTCTGTCAAAGAAATATCCTCTTCCCCCGATGGTTACATATCCTGTTGCCAGTTTTCCATTTCCCAGACAATATGCTTTCTGACCGTTTCCGTAGTTAATCCAGCCTGACGGATATCCGTATCCTTCAGCACTGTAGAACTGATATATATTATCTCCGTCTGCTACATGACCTCTCTGCATATTCCCTGTAGCTCTATCGAAGAAGTAATATCTGTCTTCTATCTTTGTATAGCCTTTGGCATAACTTCCGTCGGAGTAAATATATCGTTTTTCATCTCCTACGGTAATCCATCCAAAGGTATTTCTTATAAAGCCGTTTTCATCGAAGATATATTCTTTTCCATTTACCATATATCTTCCAACTGCCAGTCTTCCATCTCCGATACAGTAAGCTTTCTTTCCGTTGCTGTAATTAATCCAGCCTGTAGGATATCCGTATCCTTCAGCACTGTAGAACTGATATGCATTGTTTCCATCTACTACATGACCTCTCTGCATATTTCCGTTTGTTTTATTGAAGAAGTAGTATCTGCCTTCTATCTTTGTATAGCCTTTGGCATAGCTTCCATCAGAATAGCGATATCTTCTTTCATTTCCGACGTTGATCCAGCCTTCCTTCTCGATAATAAATCCATTGGAATCAAATATGTATTCTTCTCCATCAATGGTATATGCACCTACTGCTAATTTACCGTTTCCAATACAGTAAGCTTTCTTTCCATTGCTGTAATTAATCCAGCCTGTAGGATAACCATACCCTGTATCGCTATAGAACTGATATGCATTATTTCCGTCTACTACATGGCCTCTCTGCATATTTCCGTTTGTTTTATCGAAGAAGTAGTATCTGCCTTCTATCTTTGTATAGCCTTTTGCATAGCTTCCATCAGAGTAACGATATCTTCTTTCATTTCCGACATTGACCCAGCCTTCATTGATTCCAAGATATCCATTTTCATCAAATTCATACTCTGTTCCGTTGATTGTGTATTTTCCAACTGCCAGTTTACCGTTTCCGATGCAGTAAGCTTTCTTTCCGTTGCTGTAATTAATCCAGCCTGCAGGGTATCCATATCCTGTATCTGCATAGAACTGATATGCATTATTTCCATCTACTATGTGGCCTACCTGCATATAGCCTGTATTCTTATCAAAGAAGTAGTATCGACCGTCAATTGCAGTATATCCCTTAGCATAAGTACCATCGGGATATCTGTATAATTTATTTTCTCCACTGATTACCCAGCCGCCATTCTCATCTATTGTCGGTATCGGACAAGGCTTCTCCGGCATGTTTCTGTACACCGGGATTCTGAAAGTCAGTGCACTGTTCAGAGAATATGCATAGGCACTTCTGAGATGACCTGCCTCATCATATGAACCACGGATATTGGTCATGTACTGATGATATGGTACCTGATTAAATCCGTTCATTACGTTAAACTTCTTGAGGTACTGTGTATACTGATTATTATTTATATAATCTCTGCCATACCATTTTGCCCCTTCAATAATGGAGACTCTGCGGCTGTTCCATCCATGGGCTTTAGCATAAGCTAAACCATTTCCAACTGCATCGTGGCCACCGCCTGCAGCAGCACCAACGTTAAAATAGTTATAATAGCCTTCATAGCCGCTAACCGTTCCACTTATACAGCCACCTCTTCCATCAATACCCTGCTCCTGAATAATCATTGCAGCAAGGGTATAAGGACTTACATTAGAAATGCTTGCTGCTTCCATCAGAACGCTGTTATAGGTCCTGTTCTCACCAGGTACCATACCTTCCATAAAAGTATTATTAAGCATATGCTGAAGTCCTTCTGCCGTATGTGCATCAGGGTCATATTTTGAAGATATAAACTGGAATACATATGTAGAATCCAGGAAATTACGCGGATCCATAAAGTACTTTATGATTCCTCTTGATGCCGCAACATAACCGCCACTGTCATACACTGTATATCGTCCTGTTGCAGGATCATAGTCTCCCTTTTCTTTGGATTTCCATGCTGATGGGAAACTGTTATGTATAAGGCTGTATCTCTGACTGGTTATTCCCGGAGTTCCAAACTCTTTCTTTACAACATCATTCCAGTCTAATCCTGTGTTGTCCGGGAAAAACATCCAGCTTGGATACTGAGCATGCAATTGTCTGAGTAATCCTTTGTATGAGTCAGGAAAAGCTTTAAGCTGATTTTCGAAATCCAGATTAGGCTTTACAGGTGGAGGTGTCGGCATATCCGACTGAACATAGGCTGAATGAACAAAGCCCTTTGTTCCATTATAATCAATGTAATACCATACATCACTTCCACCATGCTGATAGGTTGAACCAAGTATGTTTACCTCATAGCCGGAATACAGCCAGAGGAGATGATTGTCTTTTGATGTATCCGGTGCAGAACGCATATGAATGTCATTATCGTTAACTATGCCCTTTCTTACAGGGAGCGTACCCTCTGTAATCTTTACATAATCCGAAACAACATATCCGGTTTTGGCACCGTATTTTACATTGTACCATAAGTAACCGTTCTCATTTGTCTGCCCTAACAGTTCAAGTTTTTCACCTTCTGCAATACTCATAAGGACATCACCTTTTGTATCAGCCCGTGCTCTTAAGTTAAGGCCCTCACCATCACTATCAACAGTTCCATAAGTTGTCGCATAAGTAAGGCTAAAGAAAGCACTTATTGCAAATATTATGACTACCATCAGGGATATATTTAAAATCTTATTTCTTCGCTTCTGTTCATAAATCATATGTTTTTCTCTCCATTTACAAGCATTGCTTTATACATTTAAACAATTACAATTTAGCAAATATTATACACAATTTTCTTGGCTTATTCAATATATACGGCTATTTTTTACAATTATATTACCTATATTTGAGGTGATCTATTTCATGCCGGCAAATCTCTGCTACAAATCCGGTATACCTCTCTCTATGTTTATTCCACAAAAAATCAAGGTATTCTATTTCTATTTCTTCATATCTTACAGTTTTACGCATACCTGTAAAGGATAGGCAGCATTCTTCCGTTTCATACGGCTTGTCCTTTTTCAGTATTACCAGATTAAACATTACAATATCCTGCATGCCTGCATTTACAATGATAATATTCTTGCTTACACCAGTCATATTGGCTGCCATGCCTACACATTCTTCTCTGTATGCTACCAGGGTATCCTGCAAATCTATTCCTGTTGCTATATCTTCTTTTGTTGCCGAAACAGACTGTCTATATCTTTTACTCTTTCTCTTATCATAATTACCGCTTAAACTCTATTTTGTGTTTTAGTTATATGTCTAATTCGTTTTCTTAATTTAACCCTGCTATCACTGTATCAAAAAAAGATACCGGATAATGTCCATATCTTTTATCCGATATCTATAATTATACTTTATTTACTTCCTACTGACTTTCCATACACTCTTGACAAATCTTCAAAATTTCTCAGTTCTTCAATCGTACACTCTTTTAATAAATCCAATATCCGGTTAGTGACTTCTTTTCGTTCTTCTTTTTCCGTTTGAGATACTGTTTTCCCAGTAAAAAGATACTCTACCGAGACATTGAGAACCTGAGATAGTCTGTATAACTTTTTAACTGATATTCCTTTGATGCCACATTCAAGATCAGATACAAACTTTGTAGAAACATCCAGTGCTTCTGCAAAGCTCTCTCGTGTCATGCCCAATTCCTCTCTCCTAAGTCTGATTCTCCATCCCATTTCCAGTAGCATAAGTTCTTTGTATTCCATTATAAAAACACCTCTATACAATAGCTTTAAATATATTATATAGTTTTTCAACCGGTTGTTCAATACCCAAGAAAAAAAGTACCTTTTTAACTTTTCTTTTCTTGTTTTCTTTTTTTCTCTTGCTCCATCATATTTCTTTCATAGTGTGCTCCCACAACAATGCAACAGTATAATGCAAAGATAATAAACAGCACTAATATAATAAGAAGTATATAAATCAGATTCTTCAGTATCATTTTTCCACCTGCTTTCAGCTTTAATCCTTTTCTATATAGGATTTGTATCAAACAGGTGCATTATACTTATAAAGATTACGTCTTACTGATTATTTCTATTTTCCATGAAATTTTTATCCAGAAGTTTTTTAATATTATTTTGGATTTTCCATAAAAGTTCAGCTTCTTCTGCACTTAAAAATCTTTGTTTTTTTCCTGCAAAACAGTCTTTCAATAATGTAGCATATACTGAAAGTTCCCTATTTTCATTTTTAAGAAAATCAATTATAACAGGATGTTGAAGATTTTTAAATTTAATATGTACTTCAGCTCTTTTTTCAGGCATACATTTACCAGCCGTAAGTCTAAAGTCAACACCTCTCCATCTACCTGAATCAATTGATATTTTACCATATATAAGAATTTCTTTTTTTAATTCAGAATTTCTTTTATACTCAAAAGAATTCATACCTGTATTAAAAGAGTCGAGAATTGTTTCGAGGGCATTGATTTTTTCACCTTCATCCTCTAAATCCGGTTCATCTGTAATGCAGGGAATCATCAGCTGAAGAATATGGGTTTGTAGGATTTTCTCCGGATTGCCTGTTTCTTTTTCTGTAAAAATAAATTGGAACTCTTCAATATAGTCTTTATTCCATCTTCCGTTTATACTTTCTTTATTTTTTAAATCCAACAATCTGTCTGTTCCTGTATTTCCCAGGCAATGCTCTATACGAAAAATCTGATTATCATCAAAGTATTTTCCTAAAAAGTGATTCATTCTGACCATGTCTTCATAATCTTTACCATATGGACTTTCGAGAATTACTTTTATGTTATTCTGCACTATACCTCTACAGAAAAAAATGTGTTTTATTAGTTTTTCAACAGATTCTGATAATTCGGTTAGATAAAGATAAAGTTCCGCATCTTCCATCATATGTTTTTTCGAAATATCTGTTGAAATCAGATTTTCACTGTCCAACTGAATAAGTTCAAAATCATTCCGGCTTATTATTCCGTTTTCGAATAATTCATTTATTACCGGATAAAGGTTTGCTTTAACACCGATATCTTTATTTCCTGTCAGAAGAAAGATACGCTTCGTTTTCATTTTTATTCTCCGTTTATTTTATAAAAATCATAACAATTCCAAGTACGAATCCGATAAGCGCACCAAGGTTTACAATGGCATTTAGTTCTTTTTTCATTACGGACAGAAGAAGTTCTTCCGCTTCACGAACGTCCATCTCATTGATTTTATCTTCGATGATACCACTTATGTTCACTGCTTTCAGAATGTCTTTCAGCTTTGTCTTTACAAAGGTTTCGTATGCTCTGACCACAAGCTCACTTATATCTACATTGGATAGTGAAGCTTTTTTCGCAAGAGTACCGCAATCAGCAGCAAGGATAGTATCTATTTCGTCTGATACTTTATCATAAATCAGACTTCTTCCATTTTCTGCAACATAGCCATCTATCATTTCACTTACAGGTCCAACAAAACTTTCAATCACACTGTCGTTCAGCATCATGGCTAAAAATCCGCCCTGGAGCTTTGATTTCACAGCATCAACAACTTTTTCGGAGACAACTTCTCCAATGTTCATATCCATTATGTTATTATAAATTTTATCTGTTACAAGGTTCTTAATATTGCTTTCATTCTCTGCAACGGTTTCTTCAGACAGAAGTTTTCCCAGCTTTGCTCTTAGCTGCGTATCGTCCTGCTTGAGTCTGTCCATAAAAGCTGCAACTTCATCTCTGATTTTACCTTTTATTTCTTCTGTTAAAAGTGATTGGGAAATGGTCTCTTCAGTAAGCAGATTTGTTTCAACAACATCTCCTACAGCTTTTGCGAGTCGCGGTTTTTCCTTTGGTATCATACCTGGTGTAAAAGGAATTCTCTTACCAAAAATTTTCTTTTCCTCATAAGGAACAAACAGCATCTTTACGGCAATAAAATTGGTGCAGTAACCGATTACTGCACCAACTACAGGGCCTATAATCATATGTAAACTCATTATCAACTACCTCTTCTTTTCTATATAATATCCTTATATATTATACTCTTTAAAGTAGAGTTAGCAAGAGTTTTTATTATTTCTTACACCAAAACCCTTTTATTTTTTTTCATATTTTTTCTTCGCTTTGTTGAAATCAATCACATTGTTTTTATGGGAAGTCCTTTTTCTTTTTGTCTGCTTATTTCTTGCAAGTTCAGAAGGTTTAAAGCCTCTGTTTATCTGCATTCTTGTATTATTCCAAAATTCCATAATGCACTCAGTAATTATATTCAGTTCTTTTTCATTTTCAATTGGAATTTCCTCATCTTCAAGCAAATCGAAGATAAAGTCCATATCCTGTCCCATCCTTATTCCTCTTTGGATGGTCCCTGCAAGGGTTATCGCCATTGCCTCATCATAATCACGTTCGCAGAAATATTCTACCATTTTTTTCATTTCAAATGAGCTTTCATCATATCCTCTGGTACCGTATTTCAGAATTTCATCTAAAGAAGGAATATAAAAGCTTTTGTCTCCCTGAACTTCCAGTAATCCATAATCATGCTCTACAAAATCCTTGTCATAAATGGTATTATTTCTTATAAACCATCCGCTTATATCTTCCGGAATTCTGTATAGTTCTGTTTCAATTTCTGATTGTGTATATTTAAGTTTCGTATTTCTGTAAAGAAGCTGTATAAATATATCCATTGGCATAATCCCATAAAGATTAATTCCAGCTTTCAGGCAGCAATAGAAATAGTGTTTCTTTTCTCTCTTCTGATGAAATTCTGAATTATTGATGGAATTATATAGTTTTTTAAGTTCAGGAGAAATGTATAAACCTAAAAAGCCAAAAGGTACAGCATATCCTGACTTCATAAGTGTCTCTATTACATCGTCGTCCTCAGGGATAAAAAGCTTTTCTGTTGCTACTGCTTTTTCAAAAGTTTTTATTTCTTGATCTGACATATATATAAAGTATCGCTCTACTTCTTCAGGGCTCAGCATTGTTTCTATAATCTTATTCGCAAGAGCATCTTTTTTTAAGGCAGATACCCCTTTTAATCCCTTTAATCTGGAAAATTGATAAAGTTCATTCTTATTATACAATTCCATAAGCACAGTTTTAAAATCAAGTTCATCATAAAAATCTGTCTGCATAGCTTTTAATGTTTCTTCTACGTCAAAAGGAGCTTCTATATCTACATCGATAAGTTCTTTTTCAGTTAAATAGAAAATTCCATAGTTACCATCCTGAAAAGCTTCATATATCTCATCTTTAAAGATTTCCTGATTATTCTTATGAACATAAAAATATTTTTCTTTCAGTTTCTGATTCAGGCGTTCTATATGATGTGCAGGATAATTCATGCTACTGCTCACAACTGCCGGATAATGTTCTCTATAAGTTTCAGTAATTTCTTCAATCGCTATTTTGTATTTATGCTCTTTTTCTTCTGAGCAGATATAAATACATTCGTCCACTATGTCAAAAGGAAAATTTATATGTTCCAATGTAGCATCTTCATATGTATATTTTCCCTCATCCAATCCTAAATCACCTATGCCTTCTTCAAAGATAACACCTAATTTTTTAAAAATAAAGGATAGCTCTCCTGTTCCGGATAATCCTAAAATTTCATCCAGAATAAAACTCAGTTCTGAAAAAGTAATCCCTGCCGGAATATTTGCAGTTTTAAAATTTGTTGATTTTTTGTTTCCTTCTTCAATTCTCAATCTATAGGCCTTCATGTTTACCTCATTTCTTCTGTATACGATTATAAAATATAGTATCATCATTTTTAATTTTATACCATTATATTATATTTCATAAAATAAGTAAAACACTTATGAATATTTTTCAAATTCTGTAGCTTTACATTGGTTTCCCTGAAGGGAATATCTTGTTCCATGTGTACAATTAAATTCAACGTACATTAATTACTTTTTCGCAGATTCTTTGTATTTTAGAATCCAGGCTTTATTTACATTTCCAACACCAATTGAAAAATGTCAAATGTATAAAGATTGTATACCTATTAACATAGTTTAGAAAGCAAACGGGGACTCCTCTGAAATGAGGAGTCCCCGGCATATGATTAATGATATATTCTCTTTAAGTTACAATGTAACTATTAATTTTTCAATAATTACTAAATGTTTTAAAAACTATCTATTCATTTTTCTTTTGTATAAAGTTCCTGCTACGCTGCCTGCAACTAATATCATCAGTGCATAAAGCATAAATCCATTTTCATCTCCTGTTACAGGAGCTTTTGAAGCCTCTGCTTTTTCTGGATTTGGTTTATTCGCTGTGTCTTTATTAGCTTCAGGTTTATTTGCTTCATCAAGTTTTGTGGCTGTTTCTAATACAGCTTCAACTTCAGCTTTTGTACCTGCTGCTTTTACCTGTGCCAGATAATCTTCTTTCTGCTTGTCTGTCAGGTTGTTCATTGCATTGATTTTATCAGTTGCTTCTGCCTTTGTTTTTTCAAATTCGGTCTTAGCCTGTTCTAATGCAGCTATTTCTTTTTCAGCACTTTCAAGTACAGCAATATTTTTCACTTTATCTTTTGCCCCATCTTCAAGTGCATTAAAGGCATCTCTTGCTTCTTTAACAGCATCTTTGTTTTCTAACGTAATATTTCCTAAAGCTGCAATTTTGTCTTCTATAACTTTTGCTGCTTCTTCAAATTTCATTTCCTGCTCTGCAGTTTTAACTGCTTCATTAAGGGTTTCTGCCTGTGCATCAATTGTATTTTGTTCAACAGTGTAGTCTTTTGCCATTGCATAAAGTGCATCATATGCTTCTCTTACATAACTATAGGATAATAATTTATCTTTGTTTTCGCTGGAGTTAATATCTGCAATAGCCTTAAGCATGCTATCACGGTTTGTATCTACAGGAACTATTGGATCTCCCCATCCTGTGTTCCAACAGTCAGAACCAAGTCCCAGAACTGTAAATGCAAATCTTTCAACATCACCCTGTTCCGGTGTAACTCCACTTGCACCTACCGGTGAGTGAACATTATTGTCTTTAAATACCCATCCGGAAGTGTTTGTATAATCAAATTCGCCAAGCCATGATTTGTCTCTTGTGTCAGTAGCTGTGCCAGGCAGATTTTCTTTAATATATTCCGGGAAGTTTGCAGTTAAATCTCCATTTACATCATTAACAGTAGCAAGATAAAACTGTCCATAATCTTGTACTCCGCAATCTGCTTCAATACCTTTTTCTTCAAGGAATCGTGCGATTACCTGTCCTAAATCTTCACCTTCATAAAAGTTTACTTTCTGTGGTTCTACTAAAAATCCCTGACCAATGGTAGCTTTTTCAATGGAAAAATAAATGTACCCGATTGGTTCTTTGTTTTCAGTACCAGCTTTTTCTGCTGCAAATACAGATGACGGTATGCTTACAATGATTAATGCCATCACCATCAGTAGTGCAACAATTTTTTTACGATAATTAGTCTTCATTTTTTCCTCCTTAATAAATTCAGAGAAAGACCGGAAAATGAGACTTTTAGCCTAAGCTCATTTTCAAATCAACGGCAGGTATCCTGACTTAGCTTCATATTACTATGGTTCCTTCTCAACGAAAAGTTAATGGATACAGACCCGTTCATCAGCATTACAGTAGAGGTAACTGTACCGGATTCTCACCGGTTTCCCTTTTAAATGATAAAATCATACCGATCTCTTTTATTTCAAAAGAAATTATATCATGCTTTTGGATTATAGTAAATACAATGGAAGTTTTCCAGCTCATTCTACTTTTAACATAGTACATATAATGTAACTTCACTTTCTATGTTTTCTGAAACTATATACGGATTATAATTCTGCTTAGATCCATGATGTGAGATCTGAATACATCCGACATTTCCCTATGAGAACTAAACAAAATCCGTTTTATTTCTTTATCTTTTCTGATTTTAAACTTTATAGAATTGTTGTTTCAAGTTCCTCAATACCCTGCTATTCTTTTATCTTTTCGCAAAGTGGTAAAACAGGAACAATAATCAAATGGTTTACTAATGGACTTATTATCGTAACTGCAATCGTTACAATAAGCCACTTCGTTAATAAGTTCTGAATATTGCCGGTTGTATAAAAACAAACAATCTAAATTTAAAGGTGCCGGAATTCCTAAGCCTCCGTTATTGTTCATTTCTACTGCTGTTTCTACAGCCTGTAATAATCCATTTCCATCAACACCAGCAAGTACAAAGCAGCTTTTGTTGCAAAAGAAATTGCCTCTTTAAAAAATTTTTAGAAAATGACGATGAAGATGATTCAGATACGCAGATGAGGACTACCGTACAGGCAATACACAGGCAATCCGTGGGCTGATATAAAAAATATAATTTATGTCTTGATGTTTCTATAGGTAAAAAGCTGCATATGCAATCGTAAATTTGACAAATAAAAGATAATTTAAAAATATTACAAGATTTGTAACATAATTTTCAGAAAAGTACTTTTAAAAAATAAAAGATATGCTATAATCATAGAAAAATCAGAGTAATAAAAAATCATCAATCCATATTTTTATGCGAGAGTGTGAAATTTTTTCTGTAAATTGAGACCTTCTATGATAATTGTGTGGCTTGATGGCAGTTTTCTGCGGTTAAGCCACTGTCTATTTAATAGCAAAAATGAGCTGACATGTCAAGAGCTCCCAGAAA
>RCNI01000790.1_pt1 | contig 18576 bp, 16 predicted proteins | sample 2041151 | NCBI WGS metagenome assembly RCNI01 (sample SAMN09708214, study PRJNA481090) | feces metagenome | isolation source: feces | place: Antarctica: Albino Rookery | reverse complement strand
TCTATAAAAAATTAAGAAAAAATAATAGAAAAGAGGGTTCTTAATGTGTAATAAGACCTCTTTTCTAAGTTTAATAAATATTATAAAACAGAAAGATATTAAAAAAATGAAATAAAAACTTTATTTTTTTTAATATCTGTGATAAAATATGTAGATGTTAAGTACAGCAGATGATCGCAGGTAGAAATACGTGAGGAAAGTCGGAGCACCGTAGAGCAGGGTGCTAGGTAACGCCTAGTGAGAGCGATCTTAAGGATAGTGCAACAGAGATATACCGCCAGCAATGGCAAGGGTGGAAAGGCGAGGTAAGAGCTCACCAGCATATAGGTGACTATATGGCTATGTAAACCCCACCTGGTGCAAGGCCAAGAAAGGAATAAGAGGTGTTGCTCGCATCTCCCAGTTGGTAGGCCGCTTGAGTCTATTGGTGACAATAGACCTAGAAAGATGATCATCTAATACAGAACTCCGCTTATAGCTGTGCTTAATAAAAATAGCTACATTGAATTCAATGTAGCTATTTTTATATTATAAAACTTTAGAAAAAGTTTTATAATATTTTAAATCAACAAAGATGTCTTTTCTTATTATGATAAATTTTAAAATTATATTTAAATTTAAGTACATTTTTTATTTTTTTGATAAATAAGTAAAAAATAAGCATTTGTATAAAAATTTGTCCTAAGAAAAGTGAGTCAAATAAATTTATATAGATTTATATTACTAGTTATTGTATAATAGATATGTGTAAAATGCAGTTTTTTGTGAAACTTAACTAAATAAGGAGTGAAGGTTTTGAATAATTATGGAAAGGGGCTTATTAAGTCTGTAGTTGAAGATGTAGATAAAAAGTTTATTGAAAATAAATATAAGCTTAGCCACGAACTAAATAATGCTTTAAAGAATAAATATAAAAAAGTAGATAAAAATGAGGAAAAATATATTTAATTATTAAAATTTAATATTATATATTATAAATCAATCATAAAAAAGCTTGAAGTGATTGTTGAAGTTTGGATACAAAATGGAGTAATATCAAGTCCTGAATCTGTTGAAAAGAATATAGTGAAAATTACAGAGTCTTCAAAAGATTATGTAAATAGTGCTATGAAGGAAGGCTTGAATAGACTGACTGAAAAAGATAGAAGAATATACCTATCTTATGATAAAAGTTTTGGTATAGAAAGGCTTGAAAAAATAGAGAATGATTATAAGATATTAAATGTGTATAAAGATATCTTAGGTATGGTAATTACTGAAATAGCAAGCAATGTAGAAAAATACAAAGAAGTGCTTGATATGGGAGTAGATGAGGCTAAAATAGATATTATGAATGAAATATTTAAACTAGTAGATGATATTTTATTTAGCGAAGATCCAGATACTTCAAATTTTGAAAATGAAGCCTTAATAGGAGATGATGAGATAGAAGGAAGAGATGTAGAAGACTCAGATAAGTGTCTTAGTTTTAAAAAATACGCCTCTATGATTAGTACTCCAGAAGTATTAGTTAAAATAAATGATGCCTTTACAACTTCAGTGGAATTAGAAAAAATCAAAGAAGAAGATGCTTATGTATTTTCTAGTAAAATGAAAGATTATGTTTCTTGTATTGTTATTTTATTAGACTATATATCAAGTAAGGATAAAAGATTTTTTGAAAATTTATTTAGATTATTTGTAATTGGCGGAGTTAATGAATCTCAGTTTAAAGAAATTTGTGAGAGATATATAAGAGCAAACTTATTTTTAGATTCTAAAACATGGTTAGAATGTCAAAAAAATATTAAATCAAATTTTAATATGGAAAATAATAAGTTTTTTGGAGAGAAAAATTTAGATAGTAGTAGTTTGGAATATAGCATGGAAGATAATGAATCCTATATTGTTGATATCATGGATTTATTAATGGATCTAGATGGGGAAGTTTTAGTAGGTCAAATTTTAGAAAGTTCAAAATTGGGCTTACAGGATAATAGTAATAAAAATAAAGGTTTTGCTAGTAAATTAAAAAAGAGTTTGTCATCTTTTTCTGAAAAGTTAAAAATGAATGAAGAATATGAAGAATATGATGACGAATATGATGATGAGTATGACTATGACGATGAAGATTATGAATACGATGACGAAGAAGATTTTGAAGATACAGAAAAAGGACCTATTAAATTCAAAAATAAATTAATGAACTTATTTAAGAAAGAAGAAGTAGAGTCTGATTATGACGATGAATACGATGATGAAGAAGATCTTGAAGATATAGAAATAGACCCTAGTATTTTTGAAGGAGATAAGTTTATACAGGATAAAGAAGTAGTGGAACTTTTGAAAATGCGTGAAAAAAGCAGGCTTAGAGAAAGTGAGTTTGTTAAGAAGGAACATGATAAACTTATAAATGAAAGAAAGCTTACTGAAGAAATAAATAAAGCAGGTTCAAAAGCTTTCAACGAAGAAGAAAATATAGTATTTAATGAAGAAGATTATGTCTATAAAAAGGGGCAAGTAGAAAAAAAAGAAAAACTTGAAAATAAAAAAGTTAATGAAAATAATAAATTTAAAATAGATAATAATCAAGAAAAAAAAATAAAAACTCAGTCGAAACAAGTGGAAGATAAGCAGTCAACTTTTGAGAGAACACAAAGATTGAATGCAGATAAGATAAGACGTGTAACTGATAAGACAACAGTTATAGAGCTGGGGAAGTTAAATAGAGATAAAAAGAAGGACCCTGAGTTTGACAGAAAAAAGCAAGAAGATAAAAAAATATCTGGTGCTGATTGTATAAAGGGAGAACCTGGGCAAAGAAATTCAAACTCCTTTGATGAACTTGAAGAGATGAAAGCTATGAAGCTAGAAGAACTTGAAGAAAAAGGGAGGAAAAAATCTTATAGAAATAGATTAGACTTATCTTTATCAGGTAAAGAGCTAAAAGATGAAAAAGAGAATTTGGAAAAAGAGTTTTTAGAGTCAAAAGAAAATTCTTTGAAAAGCAAATTTAAAAATATAGGTGAAAAGTTTAGAATACCTGAAAGTGATGATGAAGTAGTATTTTCTAAAAAGAAAATGATTAGAGATACTGTAATAATAGTCTTTATAGTAGTATTTATTTTCTTTGCTTATGTATTTATTATTAAGCAGTTTAAGTCGCCATCAGTAGAAGAAACTAATAAAAATATAAAAGTAGTGCAAAAGAGTGATAAAAATAGTAATAAAAATACAGAACAGTCAAAGAATAATTTTTTAAATGAAAATACATCAGAAATATCTAAGAAGACAGAAGCTGAAAAAGAAAAAGATGAAGTAGAAAGTGAAGCAAGTAAACTTGATAGGCAAGCACAAAATTATAAGGGAGAAAGTGGTGTTTACTATACAATATTTGTAGGTGCTACTAAAGACAAGGCTGGTGCAGAATCAGTAGCCTATAATTTTGCTCGCAGGGGAGTAAATGCAAAAGTAGTTAGAAATGGCGGTTATTATATGTTGAAGGTGGGAGAATACTTCAACTATAATCAAGCATATGCCCAATCAAGAAGAATAAGTGCAAAGGGTATACAAAATTATATAGCTTCACAGAATAAGTATTATGATTTAAAAATAGCTGCTTTCCAGACAAGGATTCCATACTTGTCAAAAGAACAGTTAAAGACTGATTATGATGATTTGAAAAATCAAATATCATCAACAGGAAAAAATGAACAGTATGTACAAAATCTTGATGAGATATATGAAAATGCACTAAAGGAAAGACAGTAAATAAATGGCATTGGAGGGATCCGGTTTTGCTAAAGCAAGATGAAAAAATAATATTTAGTATAAAATCTGGATTTAGTCTTAAAGGTTTAGATGACTACAAACTAGAAGATAAATGCTTACAAATTACAAACCTTGGGAATATTTATATTTCCAAGGTTTGTAATTTGGCAAAGGAAAATTCAGATTTTATTATGTATGATTTTGATGCACACAGGATAAGTTTATGTTCTGAAGTGGATCAAGAAGGTGTAAATATTGTAGCAGAAAATTTACCTTTTACAGTTTATGAGAGAGCTAGAGAGAAGAGTATAGATTTATCAATATTAATAGTGTTGGATTTTGAAGAATTTGTTGAAATTGAAAATCAACTTGAAAATATGATTTTTGATTTTAAAGAAGCCAATAGTTTGATGATACTTGATGGGAAAGATATGTATAAGGGGGATTTTTTTGGTGAAGATGAAAAAATAACTTTTAATACAGAAAAGTTTACTTTAGAAGTAGACTTTAACGATGTTGAATATTTCACAGAAGAATATAATAGAATTACTTTTAGTGGATATTTTTATGTTAATGAAAATATTAATATTGTTAGAAAAATTTCATTTATAGGGGATTTAAGCAAGTATAAACTTCCTTTAGGCTTTGAATTAAAGGTCGAACTAAATAATAAAATTGGATTTTTACCATTTGAAGACGAGATGGTTCTTGGTAAAATAAGAGGACATATGGGAAAACATACCTATGATTCTCAGGAGGTATTTATAAGAAGGCATAAAGATATGTATATATTTTATGATAAGAAAAATAAAGAAAAACTTTTATCTAAAAATATAAGCGCCTATTCAAAATACTCTCTATCTAATGATGAATATATAATATACGATGAAGAAAATGTATACAATATGAAAATTGACTTAAAAAGTTTAGATAAAATATCTTTAAATAAGGCTAGTATAATTACTAATAAATATATAGGTTATACGAATGCAGGTAATCCATTTTTTATTAAAATAGAAAAAAATCTAATAAAAATAGGTAACTCTAATAAGAATATTTTAGAAATTGATAAATCAAAAATATCAGATATAAAAGTGAAAGAAGAAAAAAGCATTGAAGATGGGGATTTAGTAAATACGGAAATAAAGTTTTCAGATAGAAAGCTAGATATAAAATTAAAAAGAAATTTAATTGCTGAACTAACAGAAGATGTATTTTCTGATTATCAGGTTGAACTTTTTAATGAGGCAGATACAGAAGAAATTTATGAAAATTGGGTTAAAACAATTTCAGATATGGTAATATATGATGTCTTTGGTGAGGTTTATAGCCTGTCTTATGAATTTTTACAGGCTCCTGATTATGAAAAAGATATATATTCTTGTATAGAATTTGTAAATAAATATTATTTGGATATAGAGAAAGAAAAAAAGAAGATAGATAAAGTTACTCTTACCTTGGCAGGAATGTTAGAAAAAAATGAAATAAAATTTTTGAAATCTATGGGAATAGAAAGAGAAGATCTTTCTATGGAAAAAATAAGAAAGATACTTCTTGAAGTGAGAAATAATGTAAATTATGATTTTAATGAAGTAATTAATAAACTAAATACTCTTAATTACTTGATAATGCCAGAGGATATGATAGAAGAATTTTGTGAAAAACTAGGGGAGCATGATATTTATTTAATAAAATATTTTGTAAGCTTGGCTCAGGAAAGCTTAGAGCATTTTGTACAGGATAATCTCCCTTTTTATATAGAAAATGTGGTAAAGAGTGTATTTGAGCTTTATATGGATATGTATTCCATATACATTAAGGCGGAAGAAGGAAAGTTAAGATATGAGCTTATGAATAGAATTAAATCGGCTCATATTTTTAAGCAGTTTGCAGTGGAAAATAATCCGTCGATTTTAAGAAAAGAAGTAATAAAAGATTTGTATTCATTAGTTAAATTTTCTTCTATGAGGGAAGATAGTGAATTTTACTATACAAGTGGATATAATTAATAAAAAGAGAGTATTTTTAAAGGGAGAAAAAATATATAAAAAGTTTAATCAAAAAGTTGGTAAGTGAGAATATTTTTGAAAGAAAAAAATAAAACTTTTGTAGAAACGAGTTGAAAAATGTAGTATCATAGAAAGTATATTCTTTACTTTATTTTAAGCAAGGAGAAAAAAATGATTATAAGTGATATAATTAATAAGGAATATAGATTATGTGATTTTAGTGAAAGAGAAAAAAGTGTAATTTATAGAGAAGTAGATTTAGACACACTTTTGCTTGAAGATGTAGAAAAGGAAATAATGGAATAAACTCATTTTAAATAAAATGGTTTTAATAAGAGGGGATGATTAATTTATGAGTACAATTTTATTGGCAGGTGGGGCTGGTTATATAGGCAGTCACACGGCTATAGAACTGTTAAATGCTGGACATGAAATAATAATAGTGGATAATTATTCAAATAGCTATCCAGTTGTTATTGATAGAATAGAAGAAATTACTTCAAAAAAAGTAAAAGTTTACGTTATGGATACAAGAAATGAGGATTTTGAAAAAGTATTTATTGAAAATAAAATAGATGCGGTAATTGATTATGCAGCATATAAGGCAGTAGGTGATTCAGTAAAAAACCCTTTAAAGTATTATGATAATAACTTACTTTCTTTATTAAATATATTAAATTTAATGAAGAAATATGGAGTTAATAATTTTGTTTTTAGTTCATCTGCGGTTGTATATGGAAATGTTGAAAAAGAGTGCCTGCCTGTAAATGAAAGTCACAAAAGGACGACTACAAATCCATATGGTAATACAAAAATGATGGGCGAGGAGATTTTAGAAGACCTTGCTTATGCAGATAAAGATTTTAATACAATTATTTTAAGGTATTTTAATCCGATTGGAGCACACAAATCAGGTCTTATTGGTGAGGAAAGCACAGAAATTCCAGCTAATATAATGCCTTATTTGACAAAGGTTGCAATAGGAGAATTACCATATTTAAGAGTATTTGGGAATGATTATGATACTATTGATGGAACAGGTGTAAGAGATTATATACACGTTGTAGATTTGGCTAAGGGTCATGTAAAGGCCATAGAAAGACTATTAGATAAGCAAGTAGGGATAGAATATTATAATCTGGGTACTGGAAGAGGTTATAGTGTTATGGAGCTAATAGATGCCTTTAGTAGAGCCTGTGGTAAGGAGATACCATATAAGCTAGTTGAAAGAAGGGCTGGAGATGCGGCTGTATCATATGCAGATGCATCTAAGGCAGAAAATATTTTGGGCTGGAAGGCAAAATATAGCCTAGAAGATATGTGTAAAGATTCATGGAAATGGCAAAGTCAAAATCCAAAGGGATATAATTGTCAAGGATAGATAGTATAGTTAGGAGGAAGAGATGTTTAAAAAATTTGTTTCCCTTACTTTGCTTATGACTTTGTTGGTATTTTTACCGTCTTGCGGTCAAGAAAAAAGTTTAAAAGCAAAGAATAAGGATATAACTGATAAAAAGGCAGAAATAACAGTTTACTTGCCTCAAGGTCAAGAAATTGATAATAAGTATTATAGGGATAAACAAGTTGCAATAAATTATTTACCAGCTGATAAAAAAGCATTTACAGAAAAAGAAGTTGACGATATTGTCAATAATATAGATAAGCATGTAAAAGTTTTAATTATAAGAAGTGAAAAAACAGGTTTAGAAGATGTCTTTAAAAAAGTAAAAGATAAGCTTCCAGGTGTGATTACAGTAGCCGCTGATATGGGAGAGTTACATAATGACAAATTATACAGTATGCTTAAAAATCCGAACTTAGATGTTGCATTTACTGTAGAAAGCAATAAAAGAGCCTTAGAGTCAGCGGAAATTGCTAAAATAATGGGAGCCGAAAGATATATCTATGTAAGTAAAACAAGTAGCCAAAATCTAGAAAGTAAAGAAGATATGCAGGCTGCAAAAGAATATTGTAGTGAGCATGGTATGAAGTTTGCTAGTATATCTTTAGGGGAAAATTCTAATTTAACAGAACTTCTATCGAAAGTAAGAGAAATATCAGGTAAAGAAATAAAAAAGACAGCACTTTTTCCAGCAGAAGAATCTCTTTCTCGAATTGCTTTACAAGGTGCTTTGAAAGAGGGATATATGCTTGCAGATATAAATAGCAAGAATGATGGAAAGCTTCTTTCACAAGAACTTAATTTAGAAGAGGAATATAAAACTCTTTCAAGGGCCAAGTTTGATGAAAAAGTTGCTGAAAAATTGAAAGAATATAATTTACAAGGCAAGCTTGCAGGTATATCAGAAGGCTTATATAGTATACCGTCTGAGTTGGCAATAGAAATAGCAAAGTTTATGTATGAAAAAAATTATATGATAGAAGAGTGTTATAGAGATGTATCAGTAATTGCTAGAGGAAATAGGAACCTGAAGCTTTCAATACTTCCAAAAGATATTGCCCTATCGCTAGCTTATACAAGAAATTTAATTGTTAGCCCTAGAATTTATTAATGGAGGTAGCTATGAAAAAAAAATTAAAGCAAATAGTAATGCTATCTATATCTTTTGTTTTTTTAGTGACTTTTTTAGTAGGGTGTGGTAAGGAAAAGAATAAAAAAGAGGCTGAGATATTAGAAAATCCAAATGATGTAGAAATTAAGACAGTAATATTAACTCAAAATGAAGATGAAAATAAAACTGCATATGAAGTTGCAGAAAAAGAAAAAAAAGATAATGAGTATAAGAGATTTAATAATAAAAAATATAGAAGTTATATAGAACATTATGTCTTGCCAAAGGATTTTGAAAATAATAAAAAAACAGATGAAATTTTTGATAAGATTAGAAGAGACAAGGATGTAAGTATTTTAATAGTAGCTGCAAATAAGGCTGGATTAGCTGATAAGGTTAGGAAGTTAAAAAGTGAAAGAAAAGATATTTTAACAGTATCATCAGACTTAAAAGATGATGATAAAAAACTTATTAAAGACTTTGATTTAAATTTTAAAACTGGCGATTTTAATCATGGTGAAAGAATAGTAAGTTTAGCAAAATCTTTAGGTGCACAAAAATTTATATATTTTATAGAGGAAAAAGACTTTAGTGATAATAAAAAAATGGAAATATTAGACGGTATGAAAAAAGAGGCGAAAAAGATTTCCATAGATATGGAAGAAGTTAAAATTCCTAAAGAAAAAAATATATATCAAGAAAAAGCTTTTGTTTCAAACACTATAGATAGGCTAGTTAAAAAATATGGAACAGATATTAATATATATACATTTGATAAGGAGTTTGATGAAATACTAGCTAGTAAAATTTTTGATAAAAAATTCTTTATATCAGAGTTTTCGGATAAAAATATATCGCCAAGATTGATGGAAATGTATGGCTTAAAATATGTGACGAGACAAGCAAATGATTATACATGGATGAATTCTCAGATTGGAGCATATATTAAGTTGAGTTCTGATATGGAAAGAAGAATAGGTGCAACTTCTTATAATCCAGATTTTTACACAATGAAAATGGCGACAGATTTGGCAGAAATATTAAAAAAGAAGAAGATGAGTGTAAAAAAAGCCTATAATTCTGTTTTTTTAGAGTCTGTATCAAATATACAAAATAAGACAGAATGTGGATTTATTAATAAGTATAAAGGCGTAGGAAATTATAAAATTATAGATATTGACCAGATACTATATTAATATTTATAATTTGAAACAATAAAAAATTTGAGGAGTGATTAAATATGGTAATGATTATACCTGAGGATTATAAAAATGATCTAGATGTACTAGAAACACAAAAGGCAATAAAAGAATTAAAAGACTTTTTTCAAAATGAACTGAGTGAAGAATTAAATTTATTAAGAGTTTCTTCTCCCTTGTTTGTTTTACCTGAGTCTGGAACCAATGATAATTTAAATGGTATAGAAAAACCAGTTAGTTTTAATGTACCTTTTTTAAATAAAAAGGCTGAGATAGTTCAGTCTTTAGCGAAGTGGAAGAGGGTAGCGATAGATAGATACAATATACCTACATATGAAGGAATCTATGCTGATATGAATGCAATTAGAAAAGATGAAGAACTTGATAATATACATTCATTCTATGTAGATCAGTGGGATTGGGAGTATAAGATAGAAAAAGAAGATAGAAACTATGAAAAATTAGTATGGATAGTAGAAAAGATATATAGTGTTTTCAAGAAAACAGATGAATATATTTTAAGCTTATATCCTCAATTTGAAGCTTTGCTACCAGAGAAAATTACTTTTGTTTCCACTCAAGAATTAGAAAATGAATGGCCACATCTAACACCTAAGGAGAGAGAGAGAAAGATAGTTGAAAGACATAAGGCTGTATTTTTAACAGGCATAGGAAAAAGTCTTGAATCAGGGGAAAAACACGATGGAAGATCTCCAGATTATGATGATTGGGATCTAAATGGAGATTTATTATTTTACAATCCTGTTCTTGATGATGTTATAGAACTTTCTTCTATGGGTATAAGAGTAGATGAGGAGTCTTTAAAAAGACAGCTTAAAATAGCAGATGCAGAAGAGAGAGAAAATTTAGATTACCATAGAGCTTTATTAAATGGTGAACTTCCATATACTATAGGAGGCGGTATCGGTCAATCTAGAATTTGTATGTTTTTCCTAAGAAAAGCACATATAGGAGAAGTTCAAGTAGGAATTTGGCCAAAAGGAATGATAAATGATTGTGCAAAAGCAGGGATACATCTGTTATAATTAAGTAGAAAACATAAATTTATATTTTAAAATGAAAAAATATTTTAGATTTAAAAACTAGAATATAAATAATTAATTTTAAGGAAGAGGGCGTAAAAATGTATAAGTTAACAGGCACATTATTAAGTGAAGAAGAAATAAAATTAAAGGTAAAAGAACTTGCTGAAAGAATTGAGAAGGACTATGAAGGACAAGAAATACTTCTTGTAGGAATTTTAAAGGGAGCAAGTGTATTTGTTGCAGATTTGATGAGAGAAATAAAGCTAGATGTCAATATCGATTTTATGAGTGTATCTAGTTATGGTAGTGGAACTGTTTCTTCAGGAACTGTAAAGATTTTAAAAGATTTAGATGTAGATATAGAAGGTAAAAATGTTCTTATAGTTGAAGATATAATAGATTCAGGAGCAACATTGAGAAATTTATATGATACTCTAATGACTAGAAGCCCTAAGAGCTTAAAATTATGTACGCTTCTTGATAAACCAGAAAGAAGAAAGGTGCATATAAATGTTGATTATGTAGGTTTTGAAATAGAAGATAAATTTATAGTAGGTTACGGCATAGATTATGATGAAAAATACAGAAATCTTCCATACATTGGGATTGTAGAAGAAGTTTAAATACTATAAAAATTAGGACATGGTACAAATTCTAGCTTCGTATTTGTTGCCATGTCTTTTTCTGCTTATATAAAGCTTTAAAAGTAATGAAAAGTTTTTATAATTTTCTTATAAGTATTGTTAGCTAGGAAGAAATTTATCAAGCTTATTTGAGAAAAGAAAAAATCAGGTGAAAATAATCAAGTAAAGATTGGAGAAAAAATGAAGAAAATAGCAGTAATAGGAGCAGGAGCGGCAGGAAGTTTGGCAGCATATTTTGCAGCTAAAGCTGGAGCAGATGTAACTATATATGAAAAAAATAATATTATTGGCCGTAAATTGAGGATAACAGGCAAGGGTAGGTGTAATATTACCAACGCCTCTGATATAGAGGATATTATTTCTAATATATACAGAAATGGTAACTTTATGTATAGTGCCTTGTATTCTTTTACCAATGATAATTTAATGGAACTTTTTGAAAAATATGGACTTGAATTAAAGGTGGAAAGAGGTAACAGGGTATTTCCTAAAAGTGATAAGGCTTTAGATGTGGTTGTCACAATTGAAAAAATGCTTAAAGATGTAGGAGTCAAAATTCAATTTAAAAAGAAGGTAGACACAATCTTAATAGATGATGGAAAAATAAAAGGTATAAAACTAGCAGATGGAAAAGAAGTTTTAGCAGATTCTGTAATTGTAGCTAGTGGAGGCGTAAGTTATCCATTGACAGGTTCTACAGGCGATGGTTATAAAATGGCAAGTAAGGTGGGACACAGCATTACTAGATTAAAGGCAGCTCTAGTAGGTCTTGAAACACAGGAGTTAGTGAAAAAAGAAATGATTGGTTTAAATCTTAGAAATATAAATATAAGCCTTTATGAAAATAATAAAAAAATATATGAGGACTTTGGAGAACTTGAATTTAGAAATTACGGTATTGATGGACCGACTATTAAATCAGCAAGTTGTTATATTGAAGATACAGATAAAAAATCATATTATATAATACTGGATTTAAAGCCAGCCTTATCGGAAGAAAAATTAGACTTAAGGATACAAAGAGATTTTAAAAAATATATGAATAAGAAATTTGAAGACTCTCTTAATGATTTACTTCCAAGGGCAATGATAGATTTTGTAATAGAGAAAAGTCAAATAGATAGAAAAAAATTAGTACATCAGGTTACTAAGGAAGAAAGAAAAAAACTATTAGAGAGTATAAAGAATATAAAATTTGATATAAAAAGACTAAGGCCGATAGAAGAAGCTATAGTAACTTCTGGTGGTGTTGAAGTGAAGGAAATAAATCCAAGTACTATGGAGTCTAAAAAAATTCAAGGTTTATTTTTTGCAGGTGAAGTAGTAGATATTGATGCTTATACAGGTGGTTTTAATCTACAAGCAGCCTTTTCAATGGCTTATCTTGCAGGATGTGCATCTTCTAAATAGGGGTTTATTGTAAGTTTTACTTTTAAAATAAAATTTATTTAAGAAGCTAAAAGAGGGTAATATTTTTTAGTAAGATATAAAAAATTTAAAAGATAGCTTAAGAATATACTGAATTATAAAAGGAGTCGATATTTCGACTCCTTTAAAAATGCTTTAATAATATAGTTAGGATTTATTTGCTAGCAAATACCTAATTTATAAACTTTAAGAAAAAATATTCTTGGAGTTTATCTAGAAAATATAAACTATAAATCAATTTTTACTACATAGTTGAAAACCTTTTCATTACCTAAATCAATATTACCTGTCTTAACAAACTTTTCTATACAATCTATGTCACATTGAGTTAGGTATTTAGCAGGAATAGATAAGTTATATCCGCAGCTTAGTAAAGTTTCATTTAATTTAAAAATACTAGAACAAGAAGCTTTTTGAGTATAATACTTAGAACTTTTATTATTTTTAACCAAGCTATTATTCTGTATCTCAATTAAGGTATCTACATAATTTTTGTAAGGAAGTTTAAAGTCGGCTAAAGTGACTTCTATATCATTTAAAATATCCAACATTGCCTTTTCCTTCAACATATTATTAACAAATTGTTCTGATGTAAGTTTTCCTGAAATAATACCTTTTTGGTACTTGCGAAGTACCTTCTTTGTTTGGGCATAGATTCTATAGCGTGCATTTAAATTTAATTGCAAGAATTCCATTCGAATCACCTCTATTTTTAGTATACTACATAATATTGAAAAAATCTATATTTTAAATAAATAAGTTAGGCTAGAAAGAGTAGCAAATATCAGAATGAAGTATCTTATTTTGGGTAAAAATAAATCTTATCTTTAGACTTACTTATTAATAATTTTTTTAATATATCTAAAAAATTAGGCCTAAAAAATAAATATATTATATAAATGCTATAAAAAAAGCTTAGATTATAGTATAATAAAATTTAAGTATTAAAATGGAGGATGGATATGAGTAATATAAAAAGAATGAAAAATCTTGTTGAAATTTCGGAAATAGTAACGGGATCAGATAATTTTTATGAAATAAAAGATCTTGTGATAAGTAAGATGCTTAGTGTAGTACACCCAACCAAGGCTTGTGTAAATTTATTTTACAATAATGACTATAATTACTCTCATTTAGTATGTTCTGCAACGTTAGAATATATACCTAAATTATTTCCTAAAAATGAAGAGTATGGATCAAAGATAGATTTTTCACTTTATCCTAAATACATTCATGAGGCAGTTTTTGAGAAAAAAATAATTATAGTAAAAAATATATATGAAGATGAAAGAGCAAAAGGGGAAGAAGGACTTGCTAAAAATGAAGGCTATGTAGGTCGTGTAGTTTTACCTTTTATAATAAATAATGAAACAGTAGGTTTTATGACTTGCTATCTAAAAAAAGAAGATACTATTGATCAAGAGGATATTGATTTTATGTCGCAGGTTGCATCATTGATGTCACTTTCAATACACACGACAAAGAAAAATAAAGATATAAAAAATTTAGTTAATAAATTAAGAAATTCTATTTCTAATATAAATAAAGGTTCTATAAGATTGTATTCGGCAAAAGATATTTATTATTATATGAAGAAGATGTCTTGTGTAATAGCAGAAACAACTAATAGTGAGTATTCAATGATAAATATATATAGCAAAGATGATGACGGACAATTGATAGGTCAAAAAATAGGGCTTGCCTATCCAGAGGAAAGTATTAATAGTATGAATGCTCTTATGCCAGAAATAAGAAAATCTACTAAAATGTCATCAATTGTAAAAAATTGTCACTTAGACATTGATGGTAAAGAAACAAACCATCATATGTTTATTAAGGGAGAAATCGATTCAAAAAGCGAACTTTTAATTTTTTGTACAGGGAATACGGAATATGGTATAGACGATCAAAATACAATATCAATTTTGTTTAAACAAATTATAAATAGTATAAGGAATTATGAATATTACCTAACTGAAGAAAAACATAAAGAAATGGAAAATGATCTATCCATGTTAAAAAAACAGCAAGGTTTGATAATGGCTAGTAGTAGTGATTTTGATGTATTTTCAGATAATAGAATGTATTTTTATCACAGAGCAGCCAAATTAGTAGGGGGAGATTTTTTTAATGCCATAAATTTGGGAGATAAAATAATATTTATAGTTGCAGATGTTATGGGGCATGGTATAGTTTCAAACTATATAGTTGCAATTATAAAGGGGGCATTTGAAATACTTGCTAGGCATATAGAAGATCCAGCTGAAGTATTAAAAGAAATGAATGAATATTTATATGATGAATTTGATAAAATGGGAATATATTCTACTGCAATAGTCGGTATATTTGATAAAAATAATTTAAAACTTTCTCTTGCTAATGCAGGTCATTATTTTCCTATAATTATTTCTGATGACAATAAAGTAATTAGTAATCAAGATGGTCAAAGAGGTTTGCCATTGGGTATTATGGAAGTTAGTACTTATAAATCAAAAGAGTACGATCTGTCATCTGTAAAAGAGATTTGTTTCTTTACTGATGGTATATTAGAAATGAAAGATAAAGATGGTAAAGAATTTGGCATAGAAGGTTTAGAAGAATTCTTACTTGAGAATAGTCATAATAATAAGGAAAAAACTCTAACTAATATAAGAGAAAAGATAAATTTACATATAGAAAATAAAGAAAAATTAGACGATATTCTTTTAGTCTTTATTAAAAATAGTAATTAAAGGAAGAGGAGGGTTTAATATGAAAATATGTTTCCCAGTAAAAGAAAATAATGGTTTAGAAAGTATGCTATATGGTCATTTTGGAACAGCACCAATATTTATAGTTTGTGATACAGAAAATGATAGTGTAGAAGTAGTTGAAAATGGGCATCTAGATCCATTAACAGGAAAACATCCAGAAGGTGGGTGTAATCCAATAAAAGCACTTAATGGAGCAGTAGTTGATGTTGTTGTAGTTGCTGGAATAGGAAAAGGAGCTATGGGTAAATTAGGAGATGCAGGTATAAGTGTATATCAAGGAAATGCAACTCTTAATGTAGGAGAAAACTTAAAACTTGTTAAAGATAAAAAATTAATATTATTTGATATAAATAACACTTGTTTACATCATCATTAATAATATCTAAATAAAAAAGTCCTCATAATTAATGAGGACTTTTTTTATATTAATTTAAAGTTCTTTTGCATTTTTTTCTATTGTATCAACAGTTGAGCTAATATCATCTAACTCTCTATTTAAAGTATCCATATCGCTTCCTTCAACATTGTAGTTTAAGAATAGATATTCAATACAATCTGTCATTTTATTGACTTTATTTGTTATTTCTAAGAATTTATTGAAGTTACTACTATTTCTTGCATTTTTGAATTTTTTTAAGTCTTTAGTAATAAATGTAACAACTTCTATCTCAGTTTCAAAAACTCCTTCTGAAATTGGATAAGGGTTTATTCTCTGAAGAAAATATTTACCTTTTTTGTTTATATTGTAGCAATAAGAAACTTGAAGATTTTCATCGATATCAAATTCTATAAAGTATAATATACCTCTAACCTTTTTAATTTCTGTTGCTCCAAGTTGTCTAAGTAAAAGCTCGATTGAATCGGCTTCAAAAGTATTTAAATCCATATAAATCACTACTCCTTTAATAATATTATACAACAATAATTATTTTTTTAACAATAATAAATTTTAATTTATATATTTTAATTTATTAGAATACTATTAGAAGATATACTGTAGATATTAAAACTGATAATATCATTAAAGGGAATCCTATTTTTAAGAAATATCCAAAAGATATAGGATGTCCATGTTTTTCACTAACACCAGCAAGAACAACATTTGCTGAAGCTCCTATAAGTGAACCATTACCACCAAGACAAGCACCTAAAGAAGTTGCCCACCAAAGAGGAGTTACATCTATACCATTAGCTTGCATAGTAAGTATTAAAGGTATAAGAGTTGCAACAAAAGGTATATTATCAAGGAATGATGAAATTATAGCTGATAACCATAATATTATCATTGTAGTTGCTACAAGATGACCTTCAGTAGCATTTATTATTAATTCAGCAAGTGAGCCTATAACTCCTGATTCCACTAATCCTCCAACAACTATAAATAATCCAACGAAGAAGAATATAGTAGACCATTCTACACTTGCAAATATATCATCTACATCTTGTTTACCGATTAAAAGCATTATAACAGCACTTGTTATTGCAACAACACAAGATTCTATTCCTAAATTAGAATGGAAAACAAATCCTACTAATGTAAATAATATCATTACTATACTTTTTTTAAGAAGAGCTTTATCTTGTATTGATTTTTTTTCATCAAGTTCCATTATACTCTGTTTTGCTTCATCAGATACAATAAGTTTTTTACCGTATATAAATTTAAAACATACTATAGTTACAAATAATATAACAACAACTACAGGTCCTAAATGTACAACGAAATCTAAGAAACTAAGTCCAGCGGCACTACCAATCATTATGTTTGGTGGATCCCCAACAAGTGTAGCAGTACCACCTATATTAGAAGCTAATATCTGTGTCATTAAGAATGGTATTGGATTTACTCCAAGAAGTTGAGTTACAACTATAGTCATCGGACCAATAAGTAATACTGTTGTAACATTGTCTAAAACAGCTGAAAGAACTGCTGTTACAATCATGAAATAAACCATTATTTTCCAAGGATCACCCTTAGTTTTTTTTGCTGTCCATATTGCTATGTACTCAAATAGTCCAGAGTTTTTTATTACTGATACGAAAAGCATCATACCAATAAGAACACCAATTGTATTAAAGTCAACATGTTTAAGTCCTGCATCAAATGTAAGTATACCTGTTAATATCATTAAAATAGCACCAGATAGAGCAACTACCGTTCTATTTATCTTTTCTGATATTATAGCAGCCATTACACATACAAAGATAAGGATTGCAAGTATTTGTTGAAAATTCATATTATAAATCCTCCTGTGTATAAAGTATAAAATTTTATTAATAAATGATTAAGTTAAAATTTCTAGTTATTTTGAGTAACTATTTTGTATTCTGTGCACATCACAGAACAGTGTCTATAATAGTACTTTTTAAAGGATAATTCAATAGATTTTATTAATAAATATTTTTTAAACAAAGAAAGTAATTTCCTGTTAAAACTTTAATAAATAAGGAAACAATGTTTTGATATTTGAATACTTTACAAGTTATTGTGCAATTTATTTAAAAATAACACAAATGAATAAAATAGACACTTAATATTCAAAAAAATATTTAAATATTCGCAGTATAACTAAAAAGCATGACATATATATTGAAATTTTTATAATATAATGATAGACTAAATAAGTACGTAAACAGTGCGATTAAAGAGGTGAGATAGTGAAGATTATATTAGCATCAGGGTCGCCTAGAAGAAAAGAAATTCTAGAGAATATGAACCTAAAATTTGATATAATAAAAAGTAGTATTGAAGAAACAATTATTGAAAATGAAAACCCAAAAGATTTGGTAAAGAGACTTTCTTATGAAAAAGCTTTTGATGTAGCCAAGAAAAATAAAGGTAGTATAGTGATAGGATTGGATACAATAGTTGTATTAGAAAATCAAATACTAGGAAAACCTAATGATAAAAAAGAAGCTTTTGAAATGTTAAAAAATATGTCTGGAAAAGAACATAGTGTAATAACAGGTATAAGTATGATTTATTTAGATGAAAATAAAGAGATAAAAGACTTTTGTGTAAGTAAGGTCAAATTCAAAGAGTTATCTGATAAAGATATAAATGCTTATATAGAAACTGGAGAATACAAAGATAAAGCAGGAGCTTATGGAATACAAGGAATAGGGTTTATACTTGTAGAATATATAAAAGGTGATTATTTCAATATAGTTGGATTTCCAATATCTTATGCATCTGAAATATTTAAAAATGAATTTGGTATAAATTTATTTGAA
>RCNI01000789.1_pt1 | contig 18576 bp, 19 predicted proteins | sample 2041151 | NCBI WGS metagenome assembly RCNI01 (sample SAMN09708214, study PRJNA481090) | feces metagenome | isolation source: feces | place: Antarctica: Albino Rookery | reverse complement strand
TCGATATATTCTCGTTGTATGGAACGATATGTATTCATTACTAGTGGCTTGTTTTTTTGAGCCCATCTCATAAGACGTATATATCCAGTTTGCCAACTGTCAATATCAGAGTATTCATTTAATGCTTTTTCTGTTTCTTGTATAAAATGCCATTCAAGCAAATCATATATATCATCAAAATAGTAATAAAACGATTGTCTGGATACACCACATTGATTGACAATGTCTGTAATTGTAATAGTATTAAGAGTTTTTGTATTCAACATCTTAATTAAGGTATCTGCGAATACTTGCTTCATATTTGTCACTGTGGTTTCTCCTTTCTTATGAAATGCATTTGGCATAATGTAACTATAATTTAATTATAATTATAGCAATTCGTTGTACAAATGCAATATAATCTATATTTCTTGTATTTTGATTGTATGTTCATTTTATAGGAAGAGTTTATAAAATATGAGTGTTTTGGATAAAGAAAATACCGAAAAGACCTGTAAAATATTCTTTTCGGCATTTTTTGTCTTGTTGTAATGTTTTTGGTACTAATTACAGTAAATAGTTCTTAGTACTTTTAATTATACGAAATGCGATGTTTTATGTTTACATATTTTTGATTTCGTTAGCAAATTCTTTTCCTAATTCAATGAAGGAATCTAAATCTTGCTTATTTGGTGTATAGTTTTGAGAAATTCCATTTTCATTTAGTAGTGTGAAACCAGCTTTTGATAAACGTTCGTTGATTTGTTTTGTGACAACATTTGCCCAACCATAAGATCCAAAACCAAGGGCTTTTTTGTTTTTGATTTTACAACTTGCAACTTTTTCTAGGAAATATGCAATACTTGGAGCAATGGCATTATTATAATTTCCACTACCAACTAGAATAGCTTTTGCATCTAATAGTTCTTTCATTAAGATAGAACTTGATGTAACAGAAGCTTTATATACTTTTACATCAATATCATTCATTCCAAGTCCTTCTGCAAGTGCTTCTGCCATCATTTGAGTATGGTTCCAAATACTTTCATAAACAATGACAACTTTATTTTTTGATTTAAATGTTGCAAATTCAGTATAAGCATTTAATAATTCAGGAATGTAACTTCTCCAAATAATACCATGTGCAGGTGCAATCATATCGATTGTTAAATTCATAGCCATAATTTGTTTTAATTTATTCGCAACTTGTAATCCATAAGGCATAACGATATTGGCATAATAATCTTTTGCTTTTTCTAGACATGTTGTAAGTTCATGCTGATCATCAAACATTTTGTAACTTGCAATGTGCTGTCCAAATGCATCATTAGAGAATACGATGTTTGTTTGATCCATGTATGTTAACATGTTGTCTGGCCAATGTATCATAGGCATTTCTACAAAGGTTAATGTGTAATCACCAGTTTGTAGCGTATCACCTGTTTTTACTTTAATATAAGGGTATTCTTTAAAATATTGCTTAATCATGTTTGTAACACCAGCATTTGATGTATATGGTTGAGCATTTGGGTATGCATTCATAAATTTAACGAAACCACCTGAATGATCAGGTTCAGCATGTTGAACAATCACATTATCAATTGGTTGATTACCAATCACAGAGTGGATACGTTCCATCATAATATCAAAGAATTCTTCTTCAACTGTGTCAATTAATGTGATTTGCTTATCTACAATTAGATATGCATTATAAGATGTACCTTCTTGTATAGGAAATAAATCTCCATGAAAATCACGACAATTAAAATCATGTACGCCTACCCAATATACATGATCTTTTAGTTTTATAGCTTGTTTCATATAAGTCACCTCATCATAAATTTATCAATTCTATTTTATTTCATATTTATAAAAATAAAAAGAGAATTGCCTAAAAAAACATATATTTTTTAGTATTTGTGAAAAAAATAATAAGAAATTAAAAAAATGAAAAGATTATACAAAAAATTAGATTGGATTCTTTGCTAATTGTATAAATTAGGGGTATAATACTCTATAGAGATTCATTAAGGAGGAAAACAAGATGATTATTCAAAGTAAACGCGTATGGGTTTTAGGACAATTCATTGAAGCTCAAATTGAAATGGCTGAAGGAAAAATCCAAAACATTTTTCCATACGGTACAAAAGAAGTAGATAAAGATTATGGAGACAAACGTATTGTTCCAGGATTCATTGATGTACATACACATGGTGCATATGGATTTGATACAAACGATGCAGAACCAGAAGGATTACGTAATTGGATGAAACACATTCCAGAAGAAGGTGTTACTGGTATTTGCCCAACTACAATTACTCAAACTGAAGAAGTTTTAACAAAAGCTGTTGCTAATGTTGCAAAAGTAGTTGAAGAAGGTTATGAAGGTGCTGAGATCTTAGGTATTCACTTTGAAGGACCTTATTTAGATATGGTATACAAAGGAGCACAACCAGAACAATGTATCGTTAAACCAGATGTCGAACAATTTAAACGTTATCAAAAAGCTGCTAATGGTTTAATCAAAATCATTACAATGGCTACTGAACAAGATGATGATTTCAAATTAACAAGATATTGCCGTGAACACGATGTACGCGTAAGTATGGGACACTCAGCTGCTACATTTGAAGAAGCTGCTTTAGGTATTGCAAATGGTGCTACTTCAATGACTCATATTTTCAATGGTATGACTGCATTCCATCATCGTAAACCAGGATTAGTTGGAGCTGCAATGCGTTTCCGTGATACTTTTGGTGAAGTTATTTGTGATGGTAACCACTCTACTCCAGCTGCTTTAAATGACTTATTTATGGCAAAAGGAAAAGATTATATGATTATGGTTACTGATGCATTGATGGTAAAAGGTTTACCAGTAGGTACAAAAGTATTATTTGGTGGAAATGAAATCGAATTGTATCCTGATGGAAGTGCTCACTTAACATCTACAAAAGGATTAGCTGGATCTACATTAAAAGTAAATGAAGGATTAAAAGTTTTAGTTGAAAAAGCAGAAATTCCATTTGCTTATGCAATCAATTCATGTACAATTAACCCTGCAAGATACTTAGGTGTTGATGATCGTAAAGGTAAATTAGTTGCTGGATATGATGCTGATATCGTTGTATTAAATGATGATTACTCAGTTGAAATGACTTACTTAAAAGGTGTAGAAGCATTTTAATTATAGTTAAATAATAAGACTATGATGAGCATATATTGACTATATGTTTTGTCATAGTCTTTTTTTATAAATGTAATAATTTTGCACTTTGCTTGAATTAGATATTAGAGCTTTTTTAAGGGGATATTAGTCTTTTATAAGGTTCCTTATATATGATATAATAAATTTAGTTTATAGAAAGGTAGTGAGTAAATGATAAAAGCAATGTTTTTTGATGTAGATGGAACTTTGTATACACATCGTATTCATGATTTTCCTAAATCTACAAAAGATACATTATATAAATTAAAAGAAAATGGCTATAAAGTGGGTATTGCAACAAGTCGTTGTCGTTATGAGGTTTCATCATTACCAAAATTTTTTAGAGAATTTCCATTTGATGCACAAATTTTTGATGGTGGTGCACTTGTTATGAATCAAGATGAAATATTAGAAGAAAGTCCAATGAATCAAGATGATTTATTAAAATTAATTCAATATACAAAAGAAAATAATATTCCATTAAGGTATTCAACATTTGATGATGATTATATTGCACATTGTGCAACACCTAATGTATTAGATCAATTTTTTAAATTGTATTTGAATATGCCCAATGTAAAACCATATGAAAATGAAAAGGTATATAATGTAATTGTGTATACGAATAAAGTAGAACAATTAGATGAAATTAAAGATTTATTAAATGATAGTTCAATTATTGCACATACACCGTATGCATTAGAAATTACAGCCAAAGGGATTGAAAAAAGTAAAGGAATTGAACATTTGTGTAACAAATGGAATATGTCATTAAATGAAATTGCATGTTTTGGAGATGGAGCAAATGATGCTCAAATGTTAAAAAATGCCGGATTAGGGGTTGCAATGGGGAATGCATTTGAAACTGCAAAAGCATCAGCTGATATGGTTTGTGGAACTGTAGATGAAGATGGTATTTATCATTTTTGTAAAGAACAAAAATTTATTTAGTGATGATTTAAATAAATATGATCTATAGAAAGATAAAAAAGGAGATTATAACAATGAAATTAGAAAATGAACGTTATGAAGTAACATTTGTAGAAAAAGGTGGAGAAATCCAAAGCTTTACTGATAAAACAACAGGAATTCAATATATGTGGCAAGGAGATCAAGACAACTGGAGTGGAAAGAATCCTACCTTATTCCCAATGGTTGGTAATACATATACAAAAGATTATGAAATTGATGGTAAAAAATATGCTATGAAAAATCATGGATTAATTCGTTATGCAACATTACATTGTAAAAAAGATGATGGAAAAGAAGTAATCATGGAATTAGATAGCAATGAAGAAACATTAGCACAATATCCATTCCCATTCCATTATGAAATTGCGTATACATTAGAAGGAAATACATTAAATGTTGCATATCATATTACAAATACAGGAAAAGAAAAAATGCCATTTATTTTTGGATTACATCCAGGTTTTAATTGTCCGTTATGTGAAGGGGAAAATTTTGAAGATTATACATTGTCATTTGCGAATGAAGAACATATGCAACAATTAGTATTTGATCCAACAAATCAAACACCATATGAATTAAAAGATGTTGTAATAAAAGATACTGCATGCAGTTATGATGAAGTTGAAAAATATGCAACAATTATTTATAAAGGGGCAAAGAGTCCTTATTTAACTTGTATGGGTCCAAAAGGACATGGTGTAAAAATTAGTTTAACAGGATTTCCATATGTTGCGATATGGACAGCTAAAAAAGGTGCACCATTTATTTGTTTAGAACCATGGTATGGACATGGAGATTTTAGTGATGTTAAAAAAGATTTCTATCATCGAGAGGATACAATTGTTTTAGAACCAGGGGAAACATTTAAAACGACTTATAAAATTGAAGTAATGTAAATGATTTCATTGAAATACATTTAATAAAGTTGTATAATAATCTTGGAAGATTTAGGAGGATATACCAATGCAAATTATTAAAGTAAAAAATTATGATGAAGTAAGTTTAGAAGCTTTCAAAGTAATGAAAGATGTTGTTGTAAATAAACCAAATGCTGTTTTAGGATTAGCTACAGGAAGTAGTCCAATCGGATTATATGAAAATATGATTAAAGATCATAAAGAAAATGGTACAAGCTATGCAAACTGCCAATCATTCAACTTAGATGAATACGTAGGAATCGATCGTAATCATTCACAAAGTTATTGGACATTCATGCATGAAAATTTATTCCATGGTATTGATTTACCAGAAGAAAAAATTCATGTACCTTACGGAAATACAAAAGCTGATTGCGAAGCATATGAAAAAGCTATGGAAAACGTTAGTGTTGATATCCAAGTTTTAGGAATTGGTGGAAATGGACATATCGGATTTAACGAACCAGGTACACCATTCACAGAAGAAACACATATCGTTGACTTAACTGAAAAAACACGTTCAGACAATGCTCGTTTCTTTGAAAATGATATTAACAACGTACCTACACAAGCAATTACAATGGGAATTTCAACTATTATGAAAGCTAAAAAAATCTTATTAGTTGCTTCTGGTGCAAATAAAGCTGATGCTGTAGCTGCAATGGTAAACGGACCAGTTGATCCAGCTTGCCCTGCTTCAGTATTACAAAACCACCCAGATGTTGTAGTTGTAGTTGACGAAGCTGCTGCTGCTAAATTATAAGATAGAAAAGACTCGAAAGAGTCTTTTTTTTGTAAGAAAAATTAAATTGTAAATCATTGATTACTTTACTTTTTATAACTTTTCGATATAATGTAGTGTGGGAAAGGGAGCGATGAAATGGCAATTAAATTAATAGCACTTGACTTGGATGGAACATTATTGACAAGTTCTAAAAAAATTGATGAAGTTACAAGACAAAAATTGATAGATGCACAAAAATTAGGGATTACCATTGTTATTGCGACAGGAAGAGACAAAGGCTCTATTTCATTTGTGACTGATCCATTACAATTGGAATATGGAAATAACTTTGTTGCAGGTATGAATGGACAAATTATTTATGATTTCGCAAATAAAAATTATTATGTAGAGGATGTATTTGGACCAGAAGACGCTAAAAAAGTTATGCGTTTAGGGAAAAAAATGAACTTTGAAGTTATTAGTTGTTGTGGATATGATCATTATGACTTAGTGAGTAGAAGCTTAAAGTTAAAAAAGAAAATTCGTAGCTTTTTATTTGGGGAACCGATTGATTACGGGTTTAAAAAAGGAAAGCAAAGATTTTTTATGATACATGATTGTGAATATGAAATTACAAAAGATATTAATAAGTTTGTATTCATTCAGACAGCAGCTTATTTCAAAAAGAATCTTCCAGAAATTAGAAAACAATTAAAAGAGTATGATATTTATGAAGTTGCTCACGATTGGATTGAAGTTATGCCAAAGGGTGTAAGTAAGGGAAGTGCAATTGCAAAAATTGGTGAGTATTTAAATATTTCAAAAGATGAAATGATGGCATTTGGAGATGCTGAAAATGATATATCTATGTTTGAAAATGTAAAATATGGCATAGCAATGGGCAATGCTATGGACTATTTAAAACAAAATGCATATGATATTACAGATACAAATGATCAACAAGGAATTGCAAAAGCTTTAGATAAATATGTATTTAATAAATAATTTAAAATAGGACAATTATGGAATAGTTAATTGTCTTTTTTTATAGATTCTTGATAGTAATGAAAGAGTAACTAGTATATACTTATTTTATAAAGAAAATAAGGTGATGTTATGAATATAAAATTAATTGCATTAGATATGGATGGAACATTATTAAATAAAGATAATCAAATTATGGAAAAAACGAAACAAATTTTAATAGAAGTACAAAAAAGAGGAGTTATTTTAGTTTTAGCAAGTGGACGAAGTTATTCTCGATTAATGTTTTACGCAAAAGAGTTAATGATGGATGTTTATGGCGGATATTTAATTGAGGTTAATGGAGTTGCAATTTATGATGTAAAACATCAAAAACGTTATATATATGGAAAAATGCCAAAAGAGAATGCACAAGAATTATTTGAGTACTTTAGTAAATGGAATGTTGAAATTATGGGACAATTGGATCGAGGAATGTATGATTATAATCCAAAGGCTATTTTAGATGAAAAAAGAGAATATCGGAAAAAACACAATTTTGATGAGGATTATCCATGGACTGGAGGAACGTTTACATTTTTAGCTGATACAAGAAAGGGTTATCCAGATATACGATATATTGAAAAGAAAGAAGAAATTTTAGAGGATGTCAATAAAGTAACAGTAACATATTGGCCTGAATATATACAAGAAGTTGCTAAAGTAGCAAAAAAAGAGTTAAAGGATCGATATTGGGTAGGATTAACAAGTGATAAATGGCTTGAAATTTTAATGCCTAATATCACTAAAGGGTTTGGTTTATCAAAGTTATCTAAAATACTACATATTCCTTATGAAAATATGATGGCAATTGGAGATGGAGAAAATGATATTGATATGATTCGTTTAGCTGGTGTTGGTGTAGCAATGGAAAATGCATTGTTAAAAGTAAAAGAAAATGCAGATGATGTGACATTATCAAATAATGAAGATGGAGTATATGAGGCTATTAAAAAGTATGTGAGCATATTAATGGATAAATCTTATTAGAATGCTATACTAATACTAGATGGAGGATCTAGATATGAAAATAATTAATAAAGATGAATTTGAAACAATCGTTAAAAGCGGAATAGTATTAGTAGATTTCTTTGCTACTTGGTGTGGACCATGTAAAATGTTATCACCAGTGTTAGATGAAGTGGCAAATGAATTAAATGGAAAAATAGATATTGTAAAGGTAGATGTTGATCAAGAAAGTGGTTTAGCACAACAATATGGAATTATGTCTGTACCTACAATGCTTATTTTTAAAGATGGAGTAGTTATTAAACAACTACAAGGGTTTATGCCCAAAGTACAAGTACTTAATGAAATTAAAGCAGTTTTATAAAAGAAAAAGCGCTCATTCTTCTGCTAGAAATGAGCACTTTTTAATGTTTATATTATTAAATTTATAAAGAAAAAAGACACTAGAGGGGAGTGTGTCTTTTTTCGTAATTATAATTTAGTTTGAAAGGGAGAAAGTATGAATATTATTGAGGGAAATTTATTTCATACTTAACAGGATTCCTTCCTGTCACCTATAATATAAGAAAAACTTATCAAATAAATATCAAATAAACATGTTAAATTGTGTGATATAAGTAAAAAAATTGTTTTATGCTTTTTTTATAATTTATGGTATGATGTTATTATAAAAAATTAGGGAGGTAGTTTATGAATTTTTATAAGCTTGATAAGCATGCAGTTTTAGAAGCAGCGAAAGAAACATTTCCTACGATGTATATAGAACAAGATGAGATGGATTTTTATTTACCAGATATTGAGAGTGGAGAAATTATTGTTGAACCACTTACTATACATTTTTATATAAGTACGAATTATGCATATGAAGATCGTATCGTAAATGGGAATAAGACTCGATATAAAGTTCCTTTGTCAATTATATATACGAAACATGATAAATATGAAATCATTTATGATAGTAGAGAAGTATGTTATGTAGCATATGAAGAAGATCATCAGATGAAATTTTGTTTATATACTGAATTTTACGAAAAAATAAAAAAACAAATAAAAAAAGTAGAGTAAAAAACTTTTTTCGACATTATTTTATGTATCAACATGATATCTTATATATGGCAGATAAAACTGCCAAGATACGTAAATATTCCCTATAAACTATCCCTATTTACGTAGTAATAATTCTATCCCCTATGATAAAGAAGGCCTCCATTTGGAGGTCTTCTTTAATTTTATAAGAATTTGTGTATAAATAAAAATCCACCTATTTGATGGATTTTTATTATTTACTATTCAGTAGTATTCCAATTATAATAATCTTTTAAATCTTTTAACTCAATATCTAAATTAGTAAGGAAAGATTCAAATTCTTTTTGTAAAGCTAAAGCTTTTTCTTTATCTTTATCATTGCATTTCTTAGAATTTGATTTATCTGGATTTCCATCATTGTCGAATTTACAAACTTTATCTTTTGATAAGAATGCAGATACACCTGCATCTGTTTTAGGATCAATTGTATATTGTTTTCCTGTTCCATCTAAAACAATAATTTCATTTAAAGCATCTTTTTCTTCTGCAAATATAATTAAGAATTTTCCTTTTTTAATATTCATTCCAATTATTTTCCCCTTATTATCTGCAGTTTTTTGTACTTCATATCCATTTTTTTCAAGTCGATAATCAATTTCTTCCATTGGGATTGATTTTTTTTCTTCTTTTTTACAAGCACCCAAACTTAAACATAAGAATAGGGCAATGATAATTTTTCCAAATTTCATATTTCTACCTCACTTATATCCATATGTATATAACTATAGCACATGTTTTTGATTGTGAAAAGGATTACATAGTTTAAATCACTAAAAAAGCTTTTGATTTTTGGTAATTTAAGCAATTCTATTAAAAATAATTTGACGATAAATGATAACATATGATAAACTTACGTAGTTATCGGCATATTTACAAAATATGCAAAAAACAGAAAGAAGGTAACAATGACAACATTTAATGAATTACCAGTAAGCAATGAAATTAAAAGAGCCGTTGAGGAAATGGGATACGAAAATGCAACCGATATTCAAGCACAGGCAATTCCTTGTATATTAGAAGGAAAAGATGTACTTGGTCGTTCAAATACAGGGACAGGAAAAACTGCCGCATTTGGTATTCCTACAATTGAAAAGATTATACCAGGGAATAAATATCCTAATGCGTTAATTATTTGTCCAACAAGAGAATTAGTAACACAAGTAGCAACAGAATTACGTAAGTTTGCGAAATATAAAGAAGGGGTAAAAATTGTTCCAATTTATGGAGGACAACCAATTGATCGCCAAATCCAATTATTAAAAAGAGGATGTGGAATCGTAGTTGGTACTCCAGGAAGAATTATGGATCACTTAAATCGTAGAACATTGAAATTACAAGATGTGAATATGATTATTTTAGATGAAGCAGATGAAATGTTAAATATGGGATTTAAAGAAGATATTGAAGAAATCTTATCTATGATGCCAGAAAATAGCAGTCATCAAACAATTTTATTCTCTGCAACTTGGCCAGAAGAAATTTTAAAGATTACAAAACAATTTCAAAAGAACCCAGTTCGTATTGAAATCGCATCTAGTCAACGTACGATTGATACAGTTGAACAAATTTATTACGAAGCTCCAAGAGGTAAAAAGACAAATGCGTTACGTGTATTGTTAAATCATTATGATCCAGATTTATGTATGATTTTCTGTAATACAAAGAAAATGGTAGATGAATTGAGTGATGAATTGAATAAACATGGAATTAAAGCACTGTCTTTACATGGAGATATGAAACAAGAGTTTAGAAGCCGTGTTATGGATCAATTCCGTAATGGAATTAGTCCGATTTTAATCGCAACAGATGTTGCAGCTCGTGGAATTGACGTAGATGATATTGATTTAGTAGTGAATTATGATATTCCTCAAGATATGGAATATTATATTCACCGTGTAGGTCGTACTGGACGTGCAGGAAAGAAAGGTCTAGCTATTACATTAATTTCAGGTAGAAAACAACGTAATGGTATTAAAGATGTAATTCGATATACAAAAACCAATATCACAAGACATGCCTTACCAACAAGTGAACAATTGATGAAAGCAAATCGTGATTCTTTTATCGCAAAAGTAAAAGAAGCTTGTGATGAGGGGATTACAGAAGAAAGCATGGAAATTGCGAATGCATTAATGGCAGATGGAATTGCATTAGAAAATATCATTAGTGCTTTAATATCAATGAATTATAAAAATGAAATTATTGATATTGAGGAAGAAGAAAAAGTAAAACAATATGCTTCTGATTTTGATGCAGTAACATTAAAATTCTCAGTAGGTCGTGCACAAGGAGTACATCCTGGAAATATAGTTGCGGCAATCTTAGAAGAATGTGATTTAAATGCAAAAGCAATTGGACGTATTGATTTACGTGCAAATTTCTCTTTAGTAGATATTGCAGCGGATAAAGTAGATATTGTATTGAATAATATGCAACATTCAACAATTCGTAAACACGAGGTAGTTGTTGAAATTGATCAGGCTCCAAAACGTAAAGGTGGAAAACGTAAAGATAAAAAAGAAGATAAGCCATCAAAAGAAAAACGTAGAGGAAGTCGCACAACAAAAGATGGTAGTCCAAGACGAGGAGCTAATCGTAATGGAGCTAACCATGATAAAAGTATTCGAAAAACAAAGAAGAAAAAGAAATAATTAAAAATAAAAAGGGCCATCATTTGGCTCTTTTTTTAAGTTTTATTTTGTGATAATTGTTCGATGTGGATAAGGAAATTCGATTCCTTCTTGATCAAAACGTTTTTTAATGGAAATTCTTAAATCCGATAAGATTTGTACACCTTCTGCTTTTGATTTAGAGTACACGGCTGTTCGTAAAGTAATGCTTGAGTCATTAAAGCGTGTAAGACGAATAATAACAGGATCGATACCTTGCTTTTTTTCTTCATCGTTACGATGATCTAAAAATTTAGGATGATGTAAAACTTCTTCTTTGATAATTTTCATTGCTAAGTCTAAGTCGCTTTCATAGCTGATATCAAATTCTAAAAAGTTTCCTTTGGTATCATCATTTAAGCTTATATTTTCTAATACAGCTTTATTCATAATACTGTTAGGAATAATTACTTTTGTATTTTCATAAGTTTGAATAACAGTATCACGTAAGGAAATATCAATGACATACCCTTCATATTCTCCATTATTTACTTTTACTAAATCTCCAATTTTAAATGGTTTAAATGTAGATATTAATAAACCGTTGACAAAGTTCCCCATTGCTTCTTGTGCAGCAAAACCAAGAATAACGGCAATAATACCAGCGGATCCCCATACTTTTGAAAGGACACCTTCAAAAGGCGTAAATAAAGATAGACAAGCATAAATTGCAATACTGTAAATAGTGATTTTCACAACTCTTAAGGTGAAGTTTGTATTGGATTTAAAACGTGCTTGAATAGAACGAGTAATAATTCGTTTTATAATATAAGCTGCTAAAATGAAAATACCAACAATACATAGGGTTTCGATGAAACCATATTTAAATAAGGTTCCTTTTCCCCATTGATTGATATCGTCTAATAATGTGATCATAAAATCAACCTTTCCTCTTTTTTAATATATTAATAGTAAGTGAACTTAGTATGTTTGTCAAAGAAAAAGTAATTGTTTTGTTAGAATATATAATGTATAAAATAATATGAAAAATAAGTGGAATTGTGTGAAAATATTGATATAAAGTTTTTTTATTATATAATAAAAATGCAAAGGATGTGTAAAGATGAATATCAGAAGTAAGGTGTTGAAAAATCGAAATATACCTGATAATGGAGAATTATTAGGAAGTATTTATTCAAAACCATATGGAATTATGATTGTTGGAATAATTATTGGAGTTTTTTTGATTTTTAATAAATATTATCTTATAGGATCACTAATACTTTTGCTGTTTACTTATTACTTGTGCTTTGTGAAAAATTGTAAATTAATAGAGTTTTATGATCAATATGCAGTGTTTAATCTTCATAATAGAAAAGATGAAAGTTATGTATTGTTTTGGGAAGATGTGGCTTCTTGGAATATACAGTCTAAATGGAATGATTGTGATGTATTGACTGTTGTATTGAAGAATCAAGAAGTGATTAAATTAAACTGTATTGGACGAAAGAAAATCAAAAAATATTTCTTAACATGTACGAATATAGAACAAGAACCTGCAAAAAAAATAAATGTAAAACAATGTGTAAAATAATCTCGATATAAATGTGTTATATCGAGATTATTTTGTATATTCAAAAGACGGATAAGATGGATGTAACATTGCTTTTTTTAGGTTTTGCGATATAATACATTATATTTGAAGGGATGATGAAGATGAATCAGTATCAAGAATTTCTAGCAATGACAAGACGACAGTTAAAAGGACATTTTGTTGGTTTATATGGTTGGAGTATGCTAAGTACTTTATTGATTACGATATTAAATAGTACTACTTTATTTATGAAAACAGGAATTTCATCTTTTCTTTTATCGATTCTATATTCCATTTTTTGTGTTTTCATTAACACTACCGTTATGTTTTTATTTCTTCAACGTGTTCGTGGACTTCGATTTCGTTGGCAGGATATAAGGTATTCATTTTCAAAAATTTTAATTCAAATTGGTATTGGAATCATTATTGGATTGGTACAAATAGGTGTAAATATGGCTATTACAATGTTTGTACAGGTTCCATTTATATATATGATTTTAATGATTTTTGTTAATTTGTTTTTCCTTTGTTGGCACACATTTGTTGCATATATGATTTATGATCAAGATACGAAAATAGCCGATTTAATAAAAAAACCACTTCATATTATAAAAACAAACATTTCTTGTATTACAATTGGTGGGGGATGTTATGTATTATGGAATTTTTTAGGACAAGTTAGTATACATAAACTACTTCATGAATATATAACAGAATATGATACAGTAGAAAATGCAATCTTGAGCTTTTTCAAAAATATGGAAATGCATGCACATGTATCTATGATGGTAGGTATAGCAGGAATTATTTTTGTATTTGTTCAATTTATAATTTTAGTTTTTCTTTATACATTCTTAGCAAATGTATATGAAAAAGAGAAAACATTAGCAAGATAGAAAGTATTGGTGAATCTATGAAAACAATAAGAGATTTTATGTCGTTTACAAATATGAAAGGACAAATTAAAAATTTAGCTCTTTTATTATTACTTTTTAGTTTTTTATATTGTTCAGCGTATAGTTTATTAGATCGAATGATATATTACATTCCATACACGTTTATATTTTATTTTATACTATATGTATTTGTAGTATTATTTGGTTATATACACATGATTATTTTATATCAGTTTGTAAAAAGAAAACGTGATCATGGTGAAGTTGATTTAAAAGCATGTAAGGGACCGATGATTTTTGTTCAAAGTTGTTTCTTTTTCATTATGTGTTTTACTAGTTTAGCATCTTATTATTGTATGGTTAATAAAGCGTTGTCCTTTTTACAATACTTGATTGTACCTATTTTAATATTATTAGTATTACTTTATATTCCATGGCAATTGTTTGCTACATTTGAAGTATTAGATGGAAAGAAAAGACCAATTCATATTTTAAAATCTTCATTAGTTACAATAAAAAATCATTATCAATCTGTTTTTTATTCATTTTTATTTGTTGCTTTAATCGGAGTTATATATCATGGAATTATGGATGTTGCGTTTGGGATACCAATGCAATTTGTTCCAACAAGTGCTGTTATGGATGTTATGTTAAAAAGTAATCCTTTCTTGACAATGTTTGAATTTTTTGGGAATGTCATGGATAGTGTAAATCTTGTTCTCCCAGTTATCGTTTCTTTTGTTTATGGTGTGATTATGTGTGTTGTATTATGCTTTTATTATATGTTCATGATTTGTGTTTATGATGAAGATATAAAACTATGAAAGAAATAAAAGATTTAGATCACAACACACTAAGCAAAGAGAAATGCATTGTAATCACAGTTCCTTTAGATGAACATATGGTAACATTTAAATTAACATTTACTAAAAAGAAGGATGAAAAAGCGATTATTATGCAGATAGAAACATTGATGAATTAATATAAATCAAGATGGATTGTAGATATATATTATAAAGTTTAGTATAATTTATAGGAATTAGGAGGTAATTATGAATCAAACTATTTTTGATCGATATACAAAAGAATTTGGAACAAGATTTTTAAGGTTTCAAAAACATAAATTTGAAAAAGCTTTAACTAAAGATATGGAAGAAGCAGGTTATGAGAAGAAAGTATTTGAAGGTAAAAAAATGCTTTTGATGAAAGCAGAAGATTATTTCTATGGTAATTTAAAGCGTATGAAAACAGTGATTGTTGTTCCATACGATACGCCAGAAAGAAAATTTTGGCATAAAGTATTATATTATCCATTTGATGGAACAAAGACAATGAATAAGACACTGATTGCAACATATGTACCTGCAATTATTGTGTATCTTATCATTTTGGTTGCAATTTATACAGTAAGTAATTTTATTGGGTCAGTTACAATGGCAAATATGTTTTCTTTAATCTTGTTTTTATTTGTCATCTTTTTGGTTTATTTTATGCTTCATGGCTTTGCTAATCATAAAAATGTGAATCGAAATTCAAGTGCAGTTGTTGCAGCTGTGCAATTAGCAAAACGTTTAGATAAAGATGAAAGACAAAGAGTTGCATTCCTATTTACAGATAAAAATAAGGGAACATATCTAGGTGCAAAAATTGCAGATGAACAATTTGTTAAGGAAGGTAAAAATCCAAATGTTATTTGCTTAGATTGTATTGGAACAGGTTCTGTAACAGGAATTTCTTTTAATCCAGGAAATCGTCGCTTTGCAACAGATTTGGCTCATGAATATAAAGGTAAGATTGAAACAGTAAAATTAGATGATATGATGCGTGTACAAACACCAATGTCTCATTTTAGAAAAGCAGTTATGGTTGCAAGCGGAGAATTAGATGAAAACAACCGTTTATATGTGCTTGGTACTGGAACAAGAAAAGATAAGGTTGCAGATGAGGAACACATTGATTCTGTTTGTGATATGTTATATGCATATATTCAAAAACAAAAGTAAAGGAGGAATCGTATGTTAAAAAGGTTATTGGCTCTTTTACGTAGTAAGATTTTTATTGTTGCAGTATTAATATTAATTCAATTAGCAGCATTTGCGGCAATTATAGTAACATTGAGTGAATATTTTGTTTGGATTTATTTTTTACTAATTGCATTAAGTGTAGTAATTAGTATTTATGTAATTAATCGTGATGATAATCCTACATATAAGATGACATGGGTTCTTTTAATCATGGCACTTCCTATTTTGGGTGGATTGGTATATTTATTATTTGGTGGACAAAAGGTTCCTAAAGAATTACGTTTACGTGATCGTGCAGCGAATGATGAATATAAAGGTGTTATTAATCAGGATGAAGCAATTATTGATCATTTAGAAAAGCGTCATCCTGCAGCTCATAAACAAGCAAATTATTTATGGAAAAATGCAGGATTTCCAGTATATGAGCATACGGAAACTACCTTTTTTCCTATTGGAGAAGATAAATTTGCAGCTATGGTTAAGGAATTAAAACAAGCGAAAAAATTTATTTTTATAGAATATTTTATTATCGAACCTGGAATTATGTGGGATACGATTTTAGATATTCTTATTGAAAAAGTAAATGAAGGATTAGATGTACGTGTATTGTATGATGATGCAGGATGCTTTACAAAACTTCCTTCTAATTATTATCAAGTATTGCAAGAATATGGAATTAAAGCGAAAGTATTCAATCCGATTAAACCACGTTTAGCAATGCAAATGAATAATCGTGATCACCGTAAAATCTTAGTAATCGATGGTAAAGTTGGAATGACTGGTGGAATTAATCTTGCGGATGAATATATTAATAAAGTAGATAAATTTGGTCATTGGAAAGATTGTGGGGTCATGTTAAAAGGGGAAGCAGTATGGAATCTTACAATGATGTTTCTACAATTTTGGAATTATGATGAAACTATAAAAGATGATGTAATTAAATTTAAATGTGATTCTAAAGAATTTGAAAATATTGAGAATGATGGTTTAGTACAACCTTTCTGTGATTCGCCAACAGACAAGGAAAATGTGGGTGAGTATACGCATATTAATATGATTAATGGAGCAAATCGTTATGTATATGCAACAACACCATATTTAGTATTAGATAATGAAATGAAAACATCATTAATGCTTGCAGCTAAAAATGGAGTAGATGTACGAATTTTAGTTCCACATATTCCTGATAAATGGTATGTTTTTGCGGTTACAAGAGCTAATTATCATGCATTGCTTGAAGCTGGAGTCAAAATTTATGAATATACACCAGGGTTTGTACATTCAAAAACTTTTGTTGTAGATGATGAAATGGCGATTGTTGGTACAGTAAATATGGATTATCGTTCCTACTATTTACATTATGAATGCGGTGTATGGTTCTATAAGAGTAAAGTAGTTATGGATGTAAAAAAAGACTATTTAGAAAGTTTAGAGAAATCACATGAAGTTACATTAGAAGAATGTAATAATGTAAAACTTCCAGTACGTATTATGCGTTCTATATTAAATTTGTTTTCACCAATGATGTAAGTTAAGAAAAGAATGGTATAATACTAATTATGAGGTGTAAAAGATATGAATAAAAAAATAGGTTTAATTTGTGAGGGTGGAGGAACAAAAGCTGCATATACATGTGGAGTGCTTCAATGTTTTTTAGATAATAATATAGAATTTCCTTATACTGTAGGAATTAGTGCAGGTGCAGAAGTATTATTACCTTTTGTATCTAAGCAAAGGGAACGTTTGCGTATTTCAGGCGTTGATGCAGCAAGTGATCCTAAGGCAATTGGAATTCATCCATTGCTTCATGAACGTGGAGTATTTGGAATTAATCATGTTTGTCAATTTATTGAAGAACATGCTCCATTAGATTATAAAACGTTTATGAATAATCCAACGAAATTAGATATTGGTGTATACAATATAGACACCAATGAAGTAGAATATTTTGGAAAAAATTATTTCGATCCAATTGAACAACGTTTAATGAAAGCATCTTGTTCTTTATTCTTGTTGACAAGACCAGTGAAATTCCGTAATCATACATATATGGATGCAGGTCTAGTAGATATGATTCCAATTGAACAAAGTATACGTCAAGGAATGGAAAAACATGTATTTATTTCAACAAAAGAGGAAAATTATGTGCGAAAACCTGCTCCTAGTTGGCAAGTAAATTTAGCAAGATTATTTTACCCGGGAAATAAAACAATTCGTGAAAATCTAAGAATCCGTCATGAGAACTATCAAAAACAATGGACAATTGTAAAAAAATTAGAAGAAGAAAAGAAAGCAATCGTTTTAAGACCAAGTGCTGATTATGGTGTTACAAGATATACACATGATAAAGAATTATTAGGTCGTTGGTTTGATTTAGGATATCAGGATACACTACAAAGATTAGATGTTATTCGAGAATTTATGGAATCTTAATAAGATTCCTTCAGACCGTTGACAAAGTCGCTCGTTGAGCAGACTTTGTCATTCGGTCTTTTTTTAATCCCCACTTTGATATAAAAAAAGATGATTTCAAGGTATTTTTAACCTAAAATCACCTGTAATTTAGTAGCTTTCCACC
>RCNI01001836.1_pt1 | contig 18577 bp, 22 predicted proteins | sample 2041151 | NCBI WGS metagenome assembly RCNI01 (sample SAMN09708214, study PRJNA481090) | feces metagenome | isolation source: feces | place: Antarctica: Albino Rookery | reverse complement strand
TGAAAATCAGTGCTGCTGCAATCAGAATTACAAGGACACACAGTAAAATACGCCATACAATGTGATGTCGTTTTGTCTTCATAAATAACCCTCCTTCAAAGTGGTACTCTCAGGATAACAGTTATTTTTCAAGATTTCATAAAGAAATATAAATTTATTTCAGGTGAAAAATTGTAAAGAAACAGCTTCGCTCTTAAATATGAGCGGAGCGATCGGAAACCACATATAGCAGTTTAACTGCCACCCGCAACTGAATATGCCATATATGTCACAGTATCGATACGCTGTAAGAAATATCGAGATTGCCCCAACACGGTTTTGGTTCTGTTGGCGGTGGCTGAGGTGGAGCGTATGCTTTCAACCGTAGAGCAGGAAAACATCGATCTAAGGAGTTTCTTAGCAACGATCCGTCAGTGTACTGACATTCAGGAACTGACGCCTGCCTTTGTTAATCAGCTAATCTCCAAAATCGAAATCTTTGACAGCTACAAAGACGAGAATAGGAAAAAGCGTGTTCCCATTAAAGTGCACTTCGTCGGTGCGGGCGTGATTAACCTCCCAATGCCTAAATAATACGAGAGGCACAAAAGTAAATCTGTAGCTCTGGTAAAACCGCTTGAAAAAAACAGAAAACGGTGCAGCCCAAATGGACTGCACCGTGTCCTATATTCCAACTATCCTTAGCCGATTCTCGCTAAAGCTGCCCGGTATTTTTATGCCAGAACAGCCTTATGGAAAACTTTCTTACCCTTACGGATCTTGATGCCTTCCTTCAGCATTTCTTCGGAAATTGCAAAATTAGCAGCAGGAACCTTTTCGCCATTGACGAATACGCCGCCCTGCTCGACCAAACGGCGGGCTTCCTTGTTGGAAGATGCCAGCTTGCAGGCAACCATCAGATTCAGAATTCCGATCTGACCGTCCTGAAGCTTATCAGCAGTGATCTCAGTGGTGGGCATATTGGCATCGTCACCGCCGCCAACAAACAGAGCCTTTGCAGCAGCCTGTGCCTTGTTGGCCTCTTCCTCACCATGAACCAGGTTGGTCAGCTCCCAGGCCAGAATTTCCTTTGCCTCGTTGATCTTGGCATCCTTCCAAGTTGCCATCTCATCGATCTGCTCAAGAGGCAGGAAGGTCAGCATACGGATGCACTTCATAACGTCGGCATCCTCAATGTTTCTCCAGTACTGGTAGAAATCGTAGGGAGATGTCTTGTTGGGATCCAGCCAAACAGCACCCTTAGCAGTCTTGCCCATCTTCTTGCCTTCGGAGTTCAGAAGCAGCGTGATGGTCATTGCGTTTGCCTGCTTGCCCAACTTCCGGCGAATCAGTTCCATACCGCCAATCATATTGCTCCACTGATCATCGCCGCCGAACTGCAGGTTGCAGCCGTAGTGCTGGTACAGGTAGTAGAAGTCATAGGACTGCATGGGCATATAGTTGAATTCCAGGAAGGACAGACCCTTTTCCATTCTCTGCTTGAAGCACTCAGCTCTCAGCATATTGTTAACGGAGAAGCAGGAGCCGACATCCCGAATAAAATCGATATAATTAAGATTCAGCAGCCAGTCAGCATTGTTGACCATCTGTGCCTTACCCTCGCCAAACTCAATGAAACGCTCCATCTGCTTCTTAAAGCAGTCGCAGTTGTGCTGAATGGTCTCCTGAGTCATCATGGAACGCATATCGGTACGGCCGGAGGGGTCACCGATCATGCCGGTACCGCCACCAATCAGGGCGATGGGCTTGTTGCCAGCCATCTGCAGGCGCTTCATCAGGCACAGAGCCATGAAGTGGCCAACATGCAGAGAATCAGCAGTGGGATCAAAGCCAATATAGAAGGTAGCCTTGCCATTGTCAATCAGTTCCCGAACTTCTTCTTCGTTGGTAACCTGGGCAATGAGCCCTCTTGCTACCAGTTCGTCATATACTTTCATCATATGCCTCCAAAAATAAATTATAAAATAAAAAACGCCCTCTGTCCATTTAGGACAGAGGGCGTAAATATACGCGGTACCACCTCTGGTTCAGCTTTTCCTCACGAAAAAGCCCTCAAAGCGTCCAACAACGCTTCTCGCTGTATCGGGCGACCCCGTCCTCCCCTACTGTGTTTCTTCAGGAAGGCCACTCCGGGAGGTATTTCAGCGTGCTCTCTTATTCCCTTTCACCAACCGGGAACTCTCTGGAAGAAAGTTGGGCGCCTAGTTCATCCCATCTGCGTGTTAATGGCTACATTCTAACAAAGAGCAGCACATTTGTCAACCCTTACTGGGGGGATTCTTTGCAGCCGAAGAAATTCCTTTCAAAATCAATTGGAAAGCATCTCTTCTGCACTTTGCAATGTGATTTCCGTAATATTAGTGCCGCCGATAATCCGTGCAAGCTCTCGCTTTCGCCCTTCGCGATCCAACGGAGTAACAGAGGTATATGTTCTTCCGTTACGCTCCTGCTTTGCGATCAGCAAATGGGTGCTGGCAAGAGCTGCCAGCTGAGGAAGGTGTGTGACGCAAAGAACCTGCTTATGCCTTGCAACACTGCGAAGCTTTTCTGCGACTTTTTGCGCAGCACGACCGGAAACACCGGTATCTACTTCATCAAAAATCAAAGTCTGCACATGGTCTTTTTCAGCCAGCACGTTTTTCATTGCCAACATAATACGAGCAAGTTCGCCGCCGGACGCAACCTTGCTTAGAGGTTTTAGCGCCTCACCTGCATTGGCGGACATATAAAATGCCACACCGTCTGCACCATTGCCGGTAAGCTCAAGTTCTGTAAAGCGGCAGGAAAACTGTACACGAGGCATATCCAGCTGTGTAAGTTCGGTGAGAATCCGCTGTGACAGAGCTTCAGCAGCCTGCTGTCGGTTTTTTCGCAGAATAAGAGCAGCATCCCATGCCAGTGCTTCTGCCTGCTTGCACTTCCCTTTTAGCCGTTCAATTGTATCATCCGCAAACTCAATCTCATCCAATTCTCGTTTTGCATTATCGAGATACTCAAGAATCTCTTCGCATGTTACGCCATACTTACGGCGGAGACGGTGAATTACATCAAGCCGCTCTTCAATCTGTTCCAGTTCGTCAGCGGAATAAGAAAGCGTATCACTGATTCCACGAACTTCTTCTCCTGCATCTTGCACCTGATACATGAGATCCGAGATCCGATCTCGAAGCTGCGCCAGTGAATCGTCATATTTTGCAATCTTAGAAAGGGCATACTCAGCCTGCGCAAGCAATGCTGCAGCGCCATCACTGTAATCGCCGCCATTCAGACAATTTACAGCGTCCTGCAGCCCGTTGCTCAGCTTTTCGGAGTTTTGCAACAGCTTCCGTCTGGACTCTAAAGCATCGTCTTCTCCCGGTTCCAGGTTAGCTCTGGAAATCTCTTCAATCTGGTACCGGAGCATTTCCATGCGACGCAGCTTTTCGCCCTCGTCCATGGTCATTCGATCAATCTCTTTTCTCAGCTTTGCAACCGCTTCATACTTCTCCCGGTAACTCTTTCTGAGATCTTCATTATCTGCAAAGGCATCCAAAAATTCCAGATGATTTTCTTCATCAAAGAGAGATGCAGAGTCGTGCTGACCATGGATGTTGATCAGCTGGATTCCCAGACCATGCAAAATAGAAACCGTCACCAGCGTACCGTTGACACGGCAGATGTTCTTACCATCCAGATAGACCTCTCGCTGGATGATGGTCTCACTATCATAAGGTACACCGTTATCGGCAAACCACGGAAATTCCGGCACATCCGTAAACACAGCCCGAACAGATGCTTTGTTTGCACCCGTACGGATCATATCCCGATAGGCCCGCTGTCCCAAGATTGCCGAAATAGCATCAATCACTATGGATTTACCTGCGCCAGTCTCGCCGGTCAAAATGTTAAATCCTCTGTCAAAGGAAATATCTGCCTGCTCAATAACGGCAATATTTTCTATATGCAAAAGACTCAGCACAGGAATCCCTCCTTTAGTTTAACAATTTTTTGATTTCCCCACAAAATGCTGCAGCTGCATTATTATCCCGCATTACAATCATAACCGTATCATCGCCAGCCAGTGTACCAACCACAATATTCATATTCATGGCATCAATCGCGGAGGCGGCAGCAGAGGCAAGACCCGGCATAGTACGGATTACGATAATATTCTGGGCATAGTCAAATTCTGTGACACACTCTCTGAAAATTGTGTTCAGTCTGGCTGAGAAGGAATTACCGACCTCGCTGGAAGCGGTTGTATAACGGTATGACCCCAGACTGGTCAGTTCCTTTACGATGCGCAGCTCCTTAATATCCCGGGATATCGTGGCTTGCGTTCCCCGGATCCCCTCTTTTTGCAATTCTTCAAGCAGCTGTTCCTGCGTTTCCACGTTTCTGGTGGAAATGATCTCCATGATTTTTGCCTGTCTCTGACTTTTCAAATCGCTCACGCCCCTCACTTTTCCCGAAATTTCATATTTACTACATCATAGAATGTACGATCTTTCAAACGAATCAGCTTGGTGGACAGATTGGACTTGCGAATCGTTGCAATATCGCCCATGTTGAGACGCAGAGCCTTTCCTCCGTCCACGGAAAGGAATGCATTTCTTCTGGTGTTCTTTGTAAGACTGATGGTAATTTCACGCTTTTCCGAAGTAACCATACAACGGCTCATAATGTCATGAGCACATATGGGGGTAATCAGAATATTGTGGGTTTCCGGGTCCACGATTGGCCCACCTGCCGAAAGGTTATAGGCAGTAGATCCGGTAGGAGTCGAAACGATTACACCGTCTCCACTGAATTCCATAGCCTGGATTCCATCACACTCAACTTTCATGTGAGCAATCCGTGCAACTGCGCCTTTTGTGACCACTACATCGTTAAGGCCAATGTCGTGAAAAATAATATCTCGATCCCGCTGGACGGTTACATCCAGCATCATCCGCTTTTCAATGGTAAAATCATCATTGGCAAGTCTGGCAAGTTCCCCCATTTCAGAGGTTTCCAGCTCTGCCATAAAGCCCATAGTTCCGATATTTACGCCCAAAATTGGCAAATTCTGCCGGGTAGCCGCTTTCGCCATATGCAAAATCGTGCCGTCACCGCCGAAGCAGACCACAGCGGAGGCTTTTGGCATTTCCTTCTCCAGTCTGCAAAATCGTAGGTCCTTGGGAATCTCGTAATTTTTATCTACTTCAAAAGGAAGACAGAGGCAAGGTTCCATATCGGCATCCCGGATAATCTTCGCTGCCTTTCGCACGGTCTGGAAATTACGATCACGGTAGGGATTGGAAGTCAGAATAATCTTTTTCATGGACTCACCCCTTCAGCGTCTCATGTGCCTGTTCAACTACCAGCGCTGTGTCTGGCTGGATTCCCGGCTGATCTGAAAGAGTTAAATGTCCCAAAAATTCAATATTGCCTTCCGGACCCTTAACCGGGGAGAACGTAAGGCCAAGGATGGTGAATCCCAAATTGTTTGCCAGCTCTACAAACTCATCCAGCACTTCTTTATGTGTAGCAGGATCGCGAACAACACCCTTCTTTCCGACTTTCTCCCGGCCTGCTTCAAACTGAGGCTTAATGAGGCAAAGTACCTGACCGGATTCCGGCTTCAGGAATGTCTTGATGACCGGAAGGACAATCTTCAGGGAAATAAAGCTTACATCCACCACAGAAAGATCCAGCGGCTCTCCCAATTCTTCCGGAGTCACATAGCGCACATTGGTACGCTCCATCACAACAACTCTGGGATCAGAACGGATTTTCCAGTCCAACTGTCCGTATCCTACATCAATCGCAAATACTTTCTTTGCGCCCTGCTGCAACAAACAGTCAGTAAATCCACCGGTAGAGGCACCGGAATCGCTGCAAACATAGCCTTCGGGTTTTACACCAAAGTCTCTCAGCGCTTTTTCCAGCTTTAAGCCACCCCGGCTTACATAGGGACAGCCACCGCTGCGGACTTCAATGTCAACTGTCTCCTCGTAAGAGATACCAGCTTTATCTGCTTTTTGCCCATTCACATACACAAGACCACTCATAATAATGGCCTGTGCTTTTGTGCGTGTGTCTGCATATCCCTGCTCCGTCAGGAGTACATCCAGCCTTTTTTTAATTTTCATTGGAAATAACCTCCCGAACAAATTGAGCAATAGAATCAGGATCCAAGCCTGCTTCCTTCAGCAGAATAGGAACCTTTCCGTGTGTTACAAAGTCAGCGCCTAAATCTACGCCGTAAACCCGGATATCCGGATCTATTTCATGCAATCTCCATGCCAAATTCTCATGAATTCCGGAACTTGCACAAGTTTCTTCAAATACAAACACCGGGGCGTTCTTTGGCAGTAATTCAAAAAGTGCCTGGCTGTCGTAGCCAAAGAGATTCGTAATTCGCAGAACCGTAACCTGGATTCCCTGTTCCTCCAGCTTATGTGCAGCTGCCATCACCTGATTGGTCAATACACCGTGGGTGATCAGGACTGCCTGATCGCCTGTACGATGCTTTACAATCGGTGTTTTGGCTTCCTGCCATGCAGATTCCGTAATTTCGCCGTCACCGCCTCTGGGATAGCGAATAGCTACGGGACCGGTGCAGTCTTTAACTGCCCAGTGGAGCATATCTTTCAGTTCCGCCCGATTGGCTGGTGCCAGAATAGTCATATTGGGCACCTGATGCAGATAACCCACATCGAATACGCCATGATGAGTTTCTCCATCTTCTCCCACTAGTCCGGCGCGGTCAACCCCCAAAACAACATGGAGCTTGAGCAAAGCGACATCCTGCATGATTTGATCAAAAGATCTCTGCAAGAAGGTAGAATAAATGGCAACAACAGGAATCATGCCCTGTTTTGCAAGACCACCCGCCATGGAAACTGCATGTTCTTCTGCAATACCCACATCAAAAGTACGCTCAGGGTATCTGTGCTTAAATTCCTGCAAGCCGGTGCCACTGGGCATAGCTGCTGTAATTGCGCAGAGGTTGGGAACTTCCTTTGCCAGTTCCAGCATCTCTTCACCAAACGCGCTGGAAAATGAAGGTGCCGACGGCTTCAGGCTGTTTCCGGATGCAGGATCGAACTGACCAATGCCGTGGAACATTGCGGGATGCACTTCTGCCGGCAAATATCCTTTTCCTTTCAGAGTGCGGACATGAATCAAAACCGGGCGAGCCATTTCCTTGGCATTTTGCAGGAGCTGAATCAGATTGGGAAGGTCATGACCATCTACAGGGCCAAGATAGCTGAATCCCATATTTTCAAAAATTGTAGTTCCAATCAGTGCTCTCTTCAGTCGATCCTTCGCATCACCGGAGAAACGATACAGCGCTTTCCCGCCAGGAATTTTATTCAGCCACTGTTTATACCACTTTTTTAGATCCAAGTACTGTGCGGTTGTACGAAGCCGCATCAAATGCGTAGCAATTCCGCCTACATTTCTATCAATGGACATAGCGTTGTCGTTGAGTATAACAATCAAAGGCTCTCCGCTGACAGCTGCGTCGTTTAATCCCTCATAAACCATACCACCGGTAGACGCACCATCACCCAGAAGTGCAACGACATGATAGTCTTGCTTCAGCAAGGTTCTGGCTCTGGCCATACCCAATGCGATAGAAACGGAACTGGAAGCATGTCCAGCAACAAAGGAGTCGGTCTTGTTGGCTCTCTTTGGGCTTTGGAAATCCGGCCATGCCACCAAACTGCCGCAAATGCGCAAAATCCGCCTGTCGACCGGTCAGCATCTTATGGACATAAGACTGGTGACCAACGTCGAAAACAAGGCGGTCAATAGAGGTATCAAAAACGGTTTCCAAGGCAACAGACAATTCTACAACGCCCAGATTGGAAGCCAGATGGCCTCCGGTTTTTGCAATATTTGAAACCAAAAAAGATCGAATTTCACGGCACAATTCCTCTCGCTGCTGATCATTCAGGCGAACAAGGTCTTCGTGACTATTGATATTCTCTAATATATTCACTAGGCACACTACCTAACTTTTTTATTTCTTTTCCAAAGATATTCTGGAATATGTGTAATTACATAAATAATCTTTCCGACACCATAGACAATAGTGGTGCAGGAGTTAATAGCAAAGGTCTTTCCTACAGCTTTTCCGGCCACTGTTAATGCTGCAACCAAAGCAGACATGACAAGTGAGACGACTACCGGCCAACTAAAATCAAAGTTTTTGAGTAACTGTGCTGCAATTGTTGCAGATGCAGAACCTGAAACGACGCCGCAAATGTCTCCCACAACATCGTTGCAAATAGAACTTACCTTTTCGGCCTTTCGCAGCAACATGATCGCTTCATGGGCACCACGCACTTTTTTTGCAGCCATTGAATGAAACGGTTTTTCATCTGCGGATGTTACAGCTACACCAATCACATCAAAAATAATGCCCAGCAGAACGATGGCAAACAGAATCAAAAATGCAACCATTGTGCTACTGGTACTCATAATTTCATCCGATACAAAGGAAATGGTACCCGATATGACAATGGTCACAAGGAAAATGGTGATTACCCAGCGAATTGTTCCATTGCGTTCTTTTTTAGCTGCCCCAGGGTCAGACTTAGACACAGTATTGCGCCCCTTTAACTGATAATAAAAACGGTAGCAGGCAGGATAAATCTTACGGCTTAGGTCGGGTCGGTTTTCCCCAGACAGAACCTACCGTTACCGAATGGGCCGTTTCCGTTTAATCCGTCAGTTCAAGTGTTGCCAATAATGAATACCCGATTGCCACTTAGTCCGTACTGCAATCCCCTACCTGCCCAGTTATGACAGCCTAGGTGTTTTCCACGGCAGGACGTTCCAAGGTCTTAGCCTCTTTTGCAAGCATGGTTTCCAGGGGCGATATCAGCAGTCGCTATGGCCATAGCAACCGGCTGCCTTAATCCCCTTTTCCCACATGTTCACTCAAGGCAGGCTACACTGCACGCAGCACACGATTCTGAGCACTGCCTTGCAGGTTCATACCTGGTTCGTACGCGACCGGAGTCCTTATGCAGGAATATGCCGTCGTCGCACAAGATCAGGTCTCCACGGAAACCGGGTCGGATACTCCATGCCATTGGAGTGCGCCCGAAATCCTTAACCCCCAGCATCCACCCTAAACTGGGCGTAAAAAGCAGACACAAGGGACTTCATCGATATGCCCTTCAAAGGATTTTTAGGCCCTTCCTGGAAAATGGTCGTCCTGACTAGGATACTGCACCGTTTTGAGTATCATAACATATCCAAGGTGAATATACAAGTATTTTTACAAATATTGAATATTATGAATAAAAATTAAACTTTCTGTTTGTCGGTCTCTTTATGCAAAAACCAGTCTTCTATGATGTCGCTGTGGGTGACTACAATCTCAATTTTGCTAAGTTCCTCGGGGGTAAAAAATCGCAGTTCTTTTGACTCACTGCTGATACGCATTGTTGGTTCGTTTTCCAATTCCAATGCAAATACCACGATCACCATCCGCCACACACTTCCGTCCCGAAAGGCGGCAACTCTTCCCGGCTCTCCGTAGACCGCCAGTTTACGAAAGCGCTCTTTAGGAATCCGTAATCCAATTTCCTCATAGACTTCTCTGGCCATTGCCTGAACTTCGGTTTCTTTCTTCTTGACACCGCCGCCAATAAGTCCCCACACATCGCTGTCAGACCTTTTTTCCAGTAGCAGCTTTCCGTTGCAGGTAATGATAGCATTAGCGCCTAAATGAGCTCTCATAGTTGTTTTGGGTGTATGCTCCGGATCTCCCCGATAGAATGTTACAATTGCCATTTGGAATTACCTTCGTTCTTTTCCTATTTTCTTAATTATAATAGAATTTTCCTGCTTTTCCAATCTAAAATTCTTTAGGTACTGGCTTCGTAACACCAGTACGCCTTGCTTTGTCCAGTCCGCCGGCCATGTGCCCTTCACAGTTCGTAAATTTTGCTCTGCGAATCACATCTTCTCCAAATTTGTCTCGCAGGGCATCTACTGTCTCGTCCAGTCGCAGCTTTCTTTCAAATTGTACCGGACTCAGATTCGAAAATAGGTCAAATTGCTGATACGGTTCCTCTGTCAGCTGCGTCATTTGCACCCCAAGCTGCCGCAACGGTGTTACCGTATCCCACGCCTCATCGAAAATCCGACAGGCCTCTGTGAAAATTTCTCCTGTTATATTGGTTGCACTGGACAGCTTCGATTGATGAGAAAAATGGACAAAATCTCCGGTGCGCAGGTGTACTGAAAGACATTTTCCACATTTCCCATCCTTTCGCATCCGGGCACCGACCGTCTCGCACAATCCCAGCAGTACCTGATGTGCTTGTTCCTGACTGATCACATCCGTAGATGTGGTTACAGAATTTCCGTATCCCTTATTTTCAGCCGGTTCCGGCATAACAGCATCCGCATTACGACCATTGGCAAAATGCCAGATAGTTTGTCCGTGCTTTCCTAATCGGCGGCGCAGCAGTTGCTCGTCTGCATGGGCAAGGTCGCCAATGGTATAGATTCCCATCAGCCGCAGCTTGCGTTCGGTAGCAGCTCCCACCAAAAACAGATCTCTCACAGGAAGAGGCCACATTTTTTGCGGAATCTCTTCCGGAAACAGTGTATGTATCTTATTGGGTTTTTCAAAATCTCCAGCCATTTTAGCCAATAGCTTATTACTGGAAATTCCGATATTCACGGTAAACCCCAACTCTTCCCATATCCGTTTACGCATGACTTCAGCGGCCAGCTTCGGTGCACCCCACAGCCGCTGTGTTCCTGTCATATCGACCCATGCCTCATCAATGGAGTACTGTTCTACTTGCGGACTAAACTGACGAAGCATCTCCACGAATTGTCTTGACGCTGTCACATACAATTCGTAATCAGGAGGGATAATTACCAGATTGGGACATTTTTGCAGTGCCTGAAACAAGGGCTCCCCTGTTTGAATCCCGAACTTTTTAGCAGGTGTGCTTTTCGCAAGAATAATGCTGTGACGAGAAGCTTTGTCCCCTGCAACCACAGAGGGGATTTCTCGTAAATCCTGTTTTTCTCCCAGCACTTTCACCCGATAAGCTGCCGACCAGGAAAGAAATGCCGAATTGGCATCCACATGAAATATCACTCTCTCAGCCATTAGTAAACCTTTCTGGTAATACACCAACTGTGGGTCCGTATGGTATAACGCAGTTCAAACAAGCTCTTATGTTGTGCAATCATTGCTCTACAGAGGAACACTTTTGCCTCAATTCCCACATACTGGATCTGCTTTACACTCACAATCTCATCAATATCCACGCGCACCAATTGATGCATTTCATCTTCCATGCGTAATCGAAGCGGACGAATTTCTCCATCCACGCCGAACGCACATATTACATCTACCGGACAGATCTCCAATTCGCCCACCCCCTCTTGGTTATAATTATAGCACATTTGTTCGCATACGCAAGCAATTTTTCTGTTTGCTATCATTTTCCAAATCTGCTATACTGTTAGCAGTTTTCTTGAAAGGAGCTGCCTATGCTGAAATTTCCTTGTCTGGTTCTGGACCATGATGATACCGTAGTACAAAGTGAATATATGGTAAATTATCCCTGCTTTTGTCAGACTTTGGAAGAAATCCGTCCGGGCACTACCCTTTCCTTTCGGGAATATGTAGACGGCTGCTGTCAGTTGGGTTTTCTGGAAATGTGCCGGCAGTGGTATCACTTTACCGAACAGGAGCTGGATGACGAATATCAGGAATGGCTGCGCTATGTACGCTCTCACTGTGCACCTCCTTATCCCGGAATTGATCGAGTTATTCAGAGGCAGAAAGCTGAGGGCGGGTTGATTTGCGTAGTATCCCACTCCTCAGAAGAAATTATCCGCCGGGATTATGCAAATTATTTTTCTATGCAGCCCGATGCTGTTTTTGGCTGGGAATTGCCGGAAAATCAGCGTAAGCCTATGCCTTATCCTTTGCAGGCAATCATGGAACAGTTTCATCTGGCACCGCAGCAGCTTCTTGTTGTAGATGATCTGTCTCCCGGATATGAAATGGCTTCCAGTGTTGGCGTTCCTGCTGCGTTTGCAGGTTGGGGCCGCCTGGATTTTCCTGAAATCACATCTGCTATGACAAGACTGTGCCCCTACTCTTTCCAATCTGTAGAGGACTTGGAAAAATTTCTCTTTGAAGATTAAAAAAGCGACGAAGTTTTCTTTTGATTGCTTGACATTTATGATATAATACCAGTGGATTGACAGGAGGTGAGTCATCTGGAAAAAGAAGGTATCAAAGTTCTGGCACGAAATCGAGAAGCTTACCATGAATATTTCGTAGAGGAAGAAATGGAAGCTGGTATTGAGCTGTGCGGAACGGAAGTAAAATCCATTCGCCAAGGCACTTTAAATCTGAAGGATGCCTGGTGTGGAATTAAAAACGGAGAACTTCTGGTAAACCAGATGCACATCTCCCCCTATGACCACGGAAATATTTTTAATCAAGATCCCCGGCGCCCCCGGCGCCTGCTCATGCACAGACGGGAGATCATGCGTCTGTTCGGCAAAGTTAAGCAGGATGGCTACGCGCTGATTCCGCTGTCTGTTTATTTAAAAGGCAGCAGAGTTAAGGTGAAAGTTGGTCTGTGTAAGGGCAAAAAGCTGTATGACAAACGACAAGCTGCGGCAGATCGGGACGCTAAGCGTCAGATTGACCGAGCGATGAAGGAGAGATATTAACTATGAATCCCACTTTTAAGATCACCATGGAAAACGGCGGTGTGATTGAAGGCGAGCTGTATCCCGAAAAGGCACCTCAGAGCGTCTATAATTTCATCGATCTTGCAAATCACAATTACTATGACGGCCTCATCTTCCACCGGGTTATCCCCGGCTTCATGATTCAGGGCGGCTGCCCTGAAGGTACCGGCATGGGCGGTCCCGGCTACTGCATCAAGGGTGAGTTTTTCTTCAACGGCATCAAGAATGATCTGCGTCATAAGCGGGGCGTATTGAGTATGGCTCGTTCCTCCAGCCCCAATAGCGCTGGCAGCCAGTTCTTCATCATGCATCAGGATGCCAAGCATCTGGATGGTCAGTACGCTGCTTTCGGTAAGGTCACTTCCGGTATGGATGTGGTTGACGCAATTGCTGCTACCAAAACCGGTGCAAACGATCGTCCTGTTGCAGAACAGAAGATCGCATCTATCACTGTAGATACTCACGGGGAGACCTATCCGGAGCCCAACAAGCTCCCCGATCCCTACGGCAGATTCTGATTTTATCAGGAGGGATGCCTCCACATCCCTCCCTTTCCGCTTCTTTCCCTTCTCCATTTCTTATATGGGGGCGTACTGGTTTCGACGGGGGTAGTGAGGCTGGAATAGCGGGTCGTGGCACCTGACCACGATAAAACGGGTAACTTTTTAAATTTAACTGACAACAAGTTTGTTGCACAGGCTGCCTAATTAGGCGCCTCATCCGCCCCGGAAGGTCCACGAGCCGGGCTCGGGTGTGATTTAAGTGGAGACCGTGCGTATGGTAAGCTTTGCCCATACCACGCATCATGAAGCTACTGATCTCAGGAGAGTGTTTGTTCTCGTCTGTTTGAGGGAATGTAAATAACAAACTGCACCCGGAGAAGTTCTTTCCAAGTTGCTTTCGGACAGGGGTTCGATTCCCCTCGCCTCCACCAAAATAGGAAGCGTCGAACTTTATTTCGTCAGAAATGAGTTTGCGTTCGTTAAACTTACCCCATCTATTAGACGGTATGGTATACTATCTAACAGATGGGGTGATTTTCTATACCTAAAGGAATACTGAACAAATGATATATATTAGAGTTCAAGAAACTGATGGCAGAAACGATGCGACAAGAAAAGTAGCCAGTCAAGGAAGTCATGAGACGGTTTGAAATTAATAGAAAAGGTATCATAGAACATTGCTTTCACGCAATAAAATACAATGGATTCCGATATATGAGACAGGAAGTATTCGTGCCACCCTTCCATGCACGCATTTGCTCGTCATATCTTTTTTACAATTCGGAAGTATTTTGTTTGCATTTTAGCTATAAATTGTACAAAGTCAAATTGTATTCTTTAATCATGAACAGCGGAAGAAGCCAGCTGCTGTTCACTCCTTAAATTCTCTTTTTCTACCCCTTTTTCTAAGAAAATTTTCCCCCACTGTTTTAACAGTGGGGGGATTTTTATAATTTTGACAAGTGAGAAAACACTTCTCCAAGTGACTGGTGGAGCACAAGATCTGCATCGCCATCAAAGGGAGTGGCATCCCGGTTAATGAGTACCAGGCGATTTCCTTGATAATACCGTATTAACCATGCTGCAGGATAGACCGTAAGGCTGGTTCCAGCTACAATCAACATGTCTGCATTTGCAATAGCCTCTACGCTTTTGCGGACTACGCTTTCATTAAGTGACTCCTCATACAGAACTACATCCGGCTTAATGACACCACCGCAGGTACATCTCGGTACATCATCTGCATTTTTTACGTATTCTGCAGGATAGAATTTACCGCAGTCCATACAGTAGTTTCGCAGTACACTGCCGTGCAGCTCATAAACCCGTTTGGAACCCGCCTTTTGATGAAGACCATCAATATTTTGTGTCACTACAGCTGAGAGTTTCCCCTCTGCTTCCCATTTTGCAAGTACCTTATGGGTAATATTCGGCTCATGTCCAAGGGGGAGCATCTTTTCTCGATAGAAGCGGTAGAAGTAGGACTGGTTTCTTAAAAAGAAACTATGACTGATAATTGTTTCCGGCGGATATTCAAATTTCTGATTATATAGACCGTCAACACTGCGAAAATCTTTAATCCCAGATTCTGTGCTCACGCCGGCGCCACCGAAAAAGACGATATTTTTACTTTCCGTTACCCAATTGCTGAGGGTTTCCAAGTTGCTCAAGGTCTTCCGCCTCCATTTCACGCAGGAGTTTCTTATCCTGCTTTGACGACAAGTCCAACCGTTCATACATATCCGGTCTGCGCTGACGGGTGCGCCGAAGGGATTGCTTTCTGCGCCACTGCGCTACCTTCTGATGATTTCCGGACAGCAAGATGGAGGGCACTTCCCTGCCGTGCCAGACAGCAGGACGGCTGTACTGAGGATATTCCAGGAGACCGGAATAGTGACTTTCATCCTCAAAACATTCCGGATCCGCCAAGACTCCCGGTACCATACGGCAGACGGCGTCTGTTACCGCCATAGCGGCAATTTCACCGCCGGTGAGTACGAAGTCACCCAGAGAAATTTCCTCGTCCACGCACTCGTCAATAAACCGCTGATCAATGCCTTCATAGTGACCGCAGACCAACACCAGATTATCCATCTTGCTCAGGCGGATTGCATCTTCCTGTTTAAAGGTATGTCCACACGGAGACATATAAACTGTATGCACCGGACCGCCAGCCTCATCGCAGACAGCTTCCCAGCAGCGGTATAGAGGATCTGCCTGCATTATGGCGCCTCTGCCTCCACCGTAGGGATAGTCATCAACCTGATTTTGCTTATTGGCAGTGTAATCCCGAATCTGGTGAGCTTCAATGCGGATATAGCCCCGCTCCTGAGCTCTTCCTAAAATACTGTCGGACAGCACATCGCCCAGAGAGTCCGGAAACAATGTCAGGATATCAATTCTCATCCGTCCGCATCCCTTCAATCAGCTTAACTTCCATAACATTCTGTTCCAGATCGGTACGGAGAATAAACTGCTGGACTGCAGGTATCATGTATTGGTATTCGCCCTCCACCACATATACCTTATTTCCTGGGAAATCAAGCACTTCAGTGATCTTACCGATTTCGGTACCATCGCTGATTACCTGCACACCCTCCAGCTCCGCAGCAAACACCAAACCCTCCGGGGCTTCGTCACGGTAAACTTCTACGATCTTTCCACGCAGAGCCTGCGCTGCCTCTATTGTGTCGATGCCATGAAGCTTCAGCAGATTGCAGGTCTTTTGTATTCGGCAGTTTTCCACCTGATAATCCGTGCCGCCAATGCGAACACGGGAAAATTCACATAAAAAATCTGGGCCGTCTGCCCAGGGTAATACTTTCATCTCACCACGGACACCATGGGTAGTGACAATTTCACCAGCCTGTAAAAATTGGAGTTTCATCAATACGCTCCTTTCAAATACCCCTTTTATGGGGACTGGGGGTAAAATCCCCCATAACGGGAAAATGCGTGGCAAAACGCCACGCACACCCGTTAATCCACGATTTCAACCGTGACCTTTTCGCCGGTGCGTTGCGCAACGGTTTTTACAATGGTCCGGATTTCCTTGGCAATGCGGCCCTGACGACCGATTACCTTGCCCATATCACCAGAGGCGACACGAAGCTCCAGCACCTTGCCACGCTCGTCAGTGGACTCACTGACAGTAACCTCATCGGGATTATCGACAAGATTCTTTGCCATATACAGCAAAAGTTCTTTCATTGCGCTTCTCCTTTGAGGATCTTACAGCACGCCAGCGTTCTTCAGCAGAGCACGAACGGTATCAGTGGGCTGTGCACCGTTCTTGATCCAAGTCTTAGCCTTTTCAGCGTCGACGGAAACGGTAACGGGCTGAGTCAGGGGATTGTAAGTGCCAATCTCCTCGATGCAGCGACCATCACGGGGAGAACGGGAGTCAGCAACAACAATACGGTAGTAAGGAGCCTTCTTAGCGCCCATTCTTCTCAGTCTGATTTTAACCATGGGTATTCACCTCCATAATATTTGAGTCATATATATCGCAAAGCGGGTATGCTTTCAGCGAACCTGTCAAAAGCCTCGGAATCCTCCGAAGCCGCCCATGCCACGCATGCGCTTCAGCTTTTTGCCGGCACCGGGACCGGAGAATTGCTTAATAAGCTGACGCATCTGATCAAAGGACTTGAGTAACTTATTGACTTCCTCTACACGGACACCTGCACCTGCGGCAATCCGCTTTTTACGGCTGGCACCGATGATGCTGGGATTTTCCCGTTCTTTAGGAGTCATAGCAAGGATGATGGCCTCGGTATGTGCCATAGCCTTATCATCCATTTTTACATTTTTAAGATTTGCACCGCCGGGCATCTGTGCGAGGATATCTTCCATGGAACCCATGGACTTCATCTGCACCATCTGATCGTAGAAATCCTGAAGGGTGAAGCGATTGGTTCTCAGCTTCTCTTCCATTTCGGCAGCTTTCTTGGCGTCATACGCCTTTTCAGCCTTTTCAATCAGGGAAAGAACGTCACCCATGCCCAAAATTCTGGATGCCATACGGTCTGGGTGGAACGGCTCGATGTCCTCCAGCTTTTCACCCATACCAACAAACTTGATAGGCTTGCCAGTAATCGCTCTGACAGAGAGGGCTGCACCGCCTCTGGCATCGCCATCCAGCTTGGAAAGCATGACGGAATCGATATCCAGCCATTCATTAAAGGACTGTGCTGCATTGACAGCATCCTGGCCAGTCATTGCATCGACCACCAACATGATCTCATCCGGCTGCACCTCTGCCTTGATGTTCTGCAGTTCTTCCATCAGTGCTTCGTCTACATGAAGCCGGCCAGCGGTATCCAGGAACACCATATCATGACCGTGCTGACGGGCATAGGTCAGCGCTTCTTTTGCAATCGTCACCGGGTTTTCCTGTCCCATCTCAAACACAGGGATTCCCAACTTTTCACCGCAGACCTTTAACTGCGTAATTGCAGCAGGACGATAAATGTCACAGGCTACCAGCAGAGGATTTTTACCTTGCCGCTTCATAAGACCTGCTAATTTGGAGCCATTCGTGGTTTTACCTGCACCCTGCAAGCCAACCAGCATGACCACCGTGGGCCTGTTGGGATTAATAGTAATATGTTTTGTGTCGGAGCCCATCAGCTTGCACAGTTCTTCGTTGACAATCTTCACGATCATCTGTGCAGGCGAAAGGGATTCCAGCACATCGGTACCTATGCACCGCTCGGTTACGGACTTCGTAAAATCCTTAACCACCTTATAGCTGACATCCGCCTCTAACAGCGCCATGCGAATTTCACGCATAGCCTCCTTCACATCAGCCTCTTTCAAGCGGCCTTTGCCGCGAAGCTTTTTGAAGGTAGCGGAAATTTTTTCAGTTAAGCCTTCAAATGCCATTTTTTACTCCTCAAATCCCTGCGCTGCAACGAGAATCTTCCCTGCCAGGTCACGAACCACAGAATCTTCGTGACCAGCAAGCTGCGAAGCAGCTTCTGTGATCAAGCCAAGCGCTTTTCGATTGTGCAGATCCCGCCGGACAAAACCTGTCTTTTCCTCGATGTTTCGAAGCAGGGCCTCAGCACGATTCAAATTATCGTACACGCCCTGACGGCTGACCTGCAATTCCTGTGCAATTTCGCCCAGGGACAAATCTTGATTGTATCGTAAATCGAAGCACTGTTTCTGGCGCTCTGTCAGCAAACCACCGTAGTAGTCAAAGAGCAATGTCATTTCTAAAGCGTCCATCTGTGCCTCCCTGTCAAGTCATTTCCCTTGACACTGCACTATCATACAGGATAAGCAGTAGATTGTCAAGTACTTTTCCTTGACACCATTAAAAAATTTGATACCATCGGGAAAGC
>RCNI01000788.1_pt1 | contig 18580 bp, 17 predicted proteins | sample 2041151 | NCBI WGS metagenome assembly RCNI01 (sample SAMN09708214, study PRJNA481090) | feces metagenome | isolation source: feces | place: Antarctica: Albino Rookery | reverse complement strand
CCCAGCTTGCCGATTTCGCCATTGTAGATGGTTTCCGGGTGTGCATACTTGGAAATCTCAATGAAATCCTTGTTGTTTTTCAGGTCATACGCCGCATAGGGATGAATGATCGCCACATAGCTATCGCCAATGGTGTCCGCATTCATCGCACTCAGCTGTGCCGCAGCCTTGAAGAACAGCTTGGGGGTCAGGTTGCAGCCATCGACCAGTTCCTTGCGACTCTTTACCTCCACCTCGGTGCCGTCGCCGTTTACCATGGGTGCATACATCACATTCGTGCCACCGCACAGCACATCACGGGTAACGGTATCCATGGTGCGGCCTGCCTGACTTGCCAGCACCTTGGTGGCATTCAGAATGGTGTTATCGATGGCAGTCATAGACAGAAGGTCACTTTCCGGGGTCCAGCCACCGTACTGTGCCAGACTGGCAGTCACAGTGGTGACGTTCAGATTCTGACCTTCCGGAGTAACGCCTTCGGTCAGGGGCTCGGTTGCCTTGGGCAGACTGTCAAAACGGCGGAACTCAATGGTCTTGCCGCCGTGCTGCGGGATGGGATAGAAGTCACCGAACTGGTCATGCACCAGCTTGGGCTGCGCCTGATCGATCAGGCGCTTTTCATAGTAGGTCTTCATTTCAGCACTCATGCCGCTGCTTGCGGTGGTGTCCATGGTTGCGAAATACTGCAAATCAAACATCATATACATTCTCCTTTTTCTTGTGTGCGTTCCGCTTAAAAACGGATGCGTTCTCCTTTTGCCACCCTGCGTTCGATCTGTTCCCGCTGTGCCAGGGTCAGAGCATTCACATCCGGCTGCATCACGCTACTGGAACGAGGTGTCAGGCCATTTTCTGCGGGTCTCTGTGCCCGCGCCGCCGCACGCATTTCTGCGGCTTCGGCAGCCTTGTCTGCGGCATACTGCATTGCGCCGCCCAAAAGCTCCTCCAAATGGCGTGCTTCATAGGCTGTACGCAGCGGTACACCTGCTCGCAGCATGCCTGCAAACGCCTGGTCGCTCAATTCCTGTTCCCATGCAAACCCGGGGTACTGCTGCTGCAATGCCTGGCCCTCCTCCTGCCAGTCTGCGCAGATTCGTTCCACCTGGGAATTTCGGTACTGTTCCAGCAGTGACTGCACCTTTTGCTGACGCTGTTGTGCATCTGATGCGCTATTCTGTGTGGCAGCTTTCGTGATACCCTGATAATCGCTCTGCTCCAGTCCGTAATGGTTTGCCAGTGTGTTCACCAGTTCTCGTTCTGCCCGGCTTTCCCGGAATCTCTGATCGATGATACGCTGGGTGCGGGCAGCAAACTGTTCTTTGTACTCTCCCCGGATCAACTTTTCAAATGCAGCCGTTTTATCTGCTCCATCGGTCTGTGTTGTGCCGGGGGCATTCTGCTGCCCAGGGGCGGCGGCGTCCCGTCCCATTCCACTTTCGCCCGTACTCCCATCTACCGCGCCAGTTCCACCCTCGGCAAACCACTGCAGCATCAGGGGATTTTTATTGCAACGCTTCGCACTGCAAAGCGTAGGAAGCATATTTTTTTCAGCCTGCATATAACAACTCCTCCTGGACCGATACCGTCCCAACCGAAACATGCTCAGGGAAAGCCTTTTCCAGCAGGCAATACCCCATCATGGTCGTTTCAAACATACCCCGTACCCGATCCCATCCACGGGGCGTAGGTACTGCGGTGATTCCAGCAGCGCCGCTGTCCGGGGTCCCGTCCACCGTAAAGTCATACAGGAAATTTTTATCCAGCCGGGTCAGTGCTCCGGCCAAAGCCTGCACCAGGACGCTTTCTGCTGCGCAGACGATATCCTGCCCCCGGGGTGCATACCCGGCGTGACCTTCCACAGTCAGACAAAGCATCTGGGTATCCTCTTTGGTTTCCGGCAGTGTTACCTGCTCCATCTGCATCTTGATTTTTGTCACTGTTGGGCCTCCTTTTCTCTGTCCTGAATTTCCGTTTCCGTCGAATCTTCCGGCTGATTCTGTGCTGTATGTTCCATTGCAGCCATCTGCATTGCCTGCATCACAGCCTGACGCTGTGCTGCTGCCTCATTTTCTCGAATTCGATCCCGTACCTTTTCGATACCCTCAAAATCCATCATTTCCAGGCAGGCCAGTGCAGGTACTGCGTTTTCCGGTACAAACATTCCCAGACGGTACAGCTGCTGGGCAAGCTCGTTCTGGCTCAGACGGCTAAAGGTAGATTTCTTTGCTGCCGTTACCTTGATATCAAATTCCGGATTGTGCATCCCCATATCCATGCCGAACATGGTTCCGATGGGTCTGGGGCGCAGCTGGCGGCCGGAAAACTCTGCAAAGGTGATATTGCCGCTCTCACCGGTAATGCGGAAACAGCGGGGCGTATCGTAAAACTGGCGCATCAGATCGATACACAAATAGCACTCCTGAATAAATGCCCGGTATGCGCTTTTTACCATGTCACGGCTCAGCTTACTGCCCGCCTCCTGCAAGGCAGCAATCGCAGATGCCGCCGTCACGCCGTTGTTGACGCCGCCCTGGGAGAAATCCCGGTTTCCGCTGGTTTCTTTCAGTTCATCAATGCGGCGGGACAGATAAGTCAAGCTGGTGGCATCCAGCGGACGCACACTCTGTTCGCGGAAATTATCGTCCGCAAGGCGTCCGGTAAAATGCACCACATCCCGGGAAAAATCAGCCAGTTCCCGCTCGTTCACACCGGTATTGTCCGCCAGAAAATAGCGGGGCTTGCTGGCAAGAATGGCATTTTCCTGCATCACATGGTTCATCTCGTCAATGGCAGTTTGGCAGTCCTTCATCACATCAATGTAGCCAAAACCCGCCGGGGTATCTTCTTCCACAAACAGCGTATCAAATACAAACGGATACTTGCCATGTTCGTAATAGCCCACGTCTGCCAGCAGCGGATCGTTTTCGCTGGCATACAGCACCACGTCGTTGCAAAATTTGCAGTAGTGGAGCACTGTGCGTCCATTCCGCACCACTTTGTAATACCAGTCCACCACCAGACTTTTTTCGCTTGTGTCGATGTTGTCATCGTGGACATAGCGTGCTACATCCATGGTGTGTCCCGTATGGCCTTTCATCTGGGGCCAGCGAGCAATCAACGTTTCATTGTCCTCCAGTGCCAAGCTGAAAAAATGCGGGCTGTCCTGAATGTTCATAATGCCGGGCGCCCAGAACAGCATCAGCAAATCCATCCGGCGGATGACGATGTCGCCCATTCCGTCGTGCTGGCTCTGGTCCCAAAAGATACCCTTGACGCCGGTGCCCTGCTTCAGCTTGTACCACCAGGTATCGCTGTACACCTGTTCATAATTACAACGATCCAGCAGCGCAGGCAAAATAGTCCCCAACTCCTGTGCAGTCTGCACATCATCTTCTGCTCGGGGCAGCACACTGGGTTCCGGATAGTTGTCCATTGCGTCTGCGTGCTTATTGGCAATCGAGTTGAATAGCCATGCCGATGCAGGCTGTGCCTTACCGTCCATCAAACGATTTTTATACTGTTTCCAGTGGGCCATCTTGAACCACATTTCATTGTCTACAATGCGGCGATCCAGTGCAGCCTTTCCGTTGCGGTACTTTTGCAGGATCTGCGCTGCCTGGGCGATCTGCACGGTACCAATGGGCAGTTCTGCCGCATCCTCCATCTGCAATCTATCCTGTAACATTCTCATGCTCCTTTCCTTCTGTGCCCAATCAAATGCGGAAAAACTTCACGCTTCTGGGCGAAAGCTCCAGCGGATCATCCGGCTGGGGCGGTTTCACCGTCTGTCTGCGGGGTGAAATCGGACTTTCCATCAGCACATAGCGGCATTCATCATAAATGTGGTCCTCCTGGGCCGAATCCACATCCTCCACATTGGCGGAATCATATACCAGATTGGGGATGGTGCGCAGAAAATGCTTGCAGGTGCGGAACACCTGAAACATCGGCCGTCCATCCTTATCGAATGCCAGGCGGTAATGGAATTGCATCTTGCCTGCCAGACGGGTATTGTCCCCCGGGAACCAGTGCAAAAAGTTTGGGCTTCGCTCCATCATGGCAGCGATGCTTTCTCCTCGGCTCTCGTCAAAAATAGCCGGGTCCGCCACCGCTGTAATGGTTCGTCCTTTCAGCATTGGGTCCGTATCCTCGATTTCCCGAATGCGCCGTGCCTGCTCCACCGGATCGATGCGCAGACCTGTATTCGGGGTATCGGTGCAGCCGTAATATTCCCGGATGCGGTACAGTCGTCCTTCTTCATCCGCTGCATACCAGCCCACCGAAAAGGGTTTGGAATAGCCAAAATCGTATCCCCGCCAGATTTTCCAGTGCGGCGGAATGGGAAACGGTTCGATCACATGGGTCCACCGCTGGTCCTGATAATGTGCCGGATCATCTCTCCATTCCGTGAATACCTGTCCTTCAAAACTGTCCCATCTGCCATACAGCAGCGCCTGCTTGTCTGCTTCCGGCAATGCCGCCAAACTGGCGAGATAAGCCGGGTCGTTTTCCAGCAGGATGCGGTTGTCAAAGATGGTACTGGGCACAAATACACGGCTGCGCTGAACCTTCAGCGTTTTGCCTTTGGGGCCCCGTACCGTATAGGTTTCTGTCACCGGGGTCATGGGCGGAGCAGGTGCAATAAAGCGTTCCCGTACCCATCCATGTCCCACACCGCCGGGGTTGGTGGCGGCACGCATATACACGCGTGTGCCGGGACCGGTCGGGCGGTTTCGGCTCAACATATAACTGTATTCCTCCCAGGTAAAATGCGTCAGCTCATCAAACGCGATGAAGTCATACGCCTTGCCCTGATAATTGATTCGGTCTTTTTTGTACTGCATACTGCCAAAATAAATTTTGGCACCGCTAGGGAATTTCCAGCAATGCTCCGATGCGTTGTATGTAGCCTCCGGACAGGCCGCACCATACATGGTGCGGCTTCGATCCACCAAGTCCGTCAGCTGCGGGTAGGTCTTTCGCAACAACAGTGCACGGTAATGCGGGATATGTACCTGCCGCAGTGCTTCTGCCAGCAGCGCATCACTTTTTCCACCGCCTGCCGCACCGCCATACAGAACTTCTTCCTCCGGACGCTCCAGAAAATCCATCTGTCTGGGCTGTGGCTTCCAGATGACCTTTACCGGGTCAATGGCTTTCTGCATCTGCTCCCACCTCACCTTCCGGGGGCAGTTTCACCTGCGGCAGAACCACTACGCCCGCCTGCTGTTCCTGGTCGGCCTGCCCGCCCCGTTCATCCAGTGCCTTGGTCACCGCTGCAATATCCTTCAGCAGAACGGTCAGCTCCTTCATCTCTCCGGCCTGGTACGCCTGGGTCAATTCGGTCCTGTCTTCATAATGGCGTCCCAGTGCTTTTTCCTGCTGCTTTTGCAGGCGTCTGGTTTCCGCTACTGTGTGTGCCAGCATTTCGCTCAACAGTGCGGCAGCGCGCCGCATATTGGATTCTGTGCGGTCCCGGGCGGCGGATTTCCGGTTTTCTGCTTGTTTCATCTTCGTAGTCCCTCCTGTTTCGATCCTTTAACAGAACCGTCCACCGTTGCTCTGCCGGTTCCATTCTCTGCATCTCCAGCCAGACCAGTTTTTTATGGCCAAGCCGGGCTGTATCTGTTTCCATCGCCCCTCCGTAACTTTAAGTTACTTTTAACTTATAAAAAATCTCCGCGTACAAGGTATCCCTCTTTTCCTATTTTTCATAAAACCGCCAGGTTTTCCTGATTTAATAGGAAATCTCCAGTAGGATCTCTTGTCCCGGACTGCACTAGGATTATATCACAGGTAACTTGTTTTGTCAACCCACAAGTTATTTTTCAACTTATTTTTTGGAAAACTCTTGTTTTTTCCCGCTTTTTGCCGTATACTGTAACCTACAAGATATAACTTCACTCGGAAAGGCAGGGTCCCCTCATGGCACCAGCGACACAAGGTCAGCGGATCTACGAACTTCGCATCCGCAAGCGTTATACACAGGAGTATCTGGCTGAACAACTTGGCACGACCAAGCAAGCTATTTATAAATACGAAAAAGACATCGTGCAAAACATCCCGGATGGAAAGCTCCTGCGTCTGGCGCAGCTGCTGGGGTGCTCTGTCGCATACATCAAAGGTCTGACGGACGATATCGGTTCTGCGCCACTGGAAAATCCTTTTGCAGTGCCTGCCCGTTCTACAGCTCCCACCAGCGGAACACTTTTCACCACCAGCCGGGATTTAATGGACGTCCTTCCCCGTCTGACGGAAGAAGAGTGTCGCAGCGTACTTTCCTATGCGCGCTTCTTGCTGGCACAGCACGGCTGATTTTTCATTTGGAACAACAAAACGCGGCGGAAAACCAATCTGGTTTTCCGCCGCATTTTTGTTTTGCTTCTTCAGATATCCTTCAGCAAAGCATTTTTGTTCTCCGCAGCAGAATGGTAAGCTGACGGTTGTTCGTTTGCTCACACGAAACAAAAAAGCCCTGCGGGCAATCCGCGGGGCTTTTGGGAACAAATTTTATTTTTCTTCCGGCACGTATGCGATGGACAGCTCCTTGTACTGGTTATCTTCCAGCACGCCGGGTGCGCCGCTCATCAGTTCGCTTGCATTCTGTACCTTGGGGAAGGCAATGACATCACGAATGGAGTCACGCTTCAGCATCAGCATGACCATACGGTCCAGGCCGTATGCCATACCGCCGTGCGGGGGTGCACCGTACTTGTAAGCATCGATCAGGAAGCCGAAGTTCTCGCGGGCACGCTCCGGGGTAAAGCCCAGTGCTGCAAACATCCGCTCCTGAATCTTGGGGTCGTTCACACGGATGGAACCGCCGCCCATTTCACAGCCGTTCAGCACGATGTCATAAGCACGTGCGTAGCAGTTGCCCTGGTCGCTTTCCAGCTTGTCCATGCTCTCGTCAGTGGGCATGGTGAACGGATGGTGCATTGCCAGCCAGCGGCCTTCTTCTTCGCTGTACTCGAACAGGGGGAAGTTCACCACCCACAGGAAGTTGAACTTGTCCGGGTCAATCAGCTCGCAGCGGCGTGCCACGTCCAAACGGACCTGGCCCAGTGCGGTGCAGGCAGTCACACGCTTTGCGTCGCAGATCAGCATCAGCACGTCGCCTACCTCAGCATTCAGCTGGGTGTGCAGTGCGTTCTTTTCTTCTTCGGTCAGGTTCTTCTCAAAGCTGGAAGAAACGGCATCCGCAGTAATACGGGTATAAGCCAGACCCTTTGCGCCGTAAGTCTTGGCGGTTTCGCCCAGCTTATCGATAGTCTTGCGGGTCAGCTTATCTGCCAGGCCCTTGGCATTGATGGCACGGATGGTGCCGCCTGCTGCGATGGCATTCTGGAACGGGACAAACTCGGTATTGGCAAAGACGCTGGTCACATCCTGGATTTCCATGCCAAAACGGGTATCCGGCTTATCGGAACCGAAACGGTCCATCGCCTCATCCCAGCTCAGACGTGCAAAGGGGATCTGCACATCCACGTTCAGCACTTCTTTCCACAGACGCTGAATCAGCTTCTCATTCAGGCTCATGATATCGTTTTCGTCCACAAAGCTCATCTCCAGGTCGATCTGGGTGAACTCGGGCTGACGGTCCGCACGCAGGTCCTCGTCACGGTAGCAGCGAGCAATCTGGAAATAGCGGTCAAAGCCGGACAGCATCAGCAGCTGCTTGTACACCTGAGGGCTCTGAGGCAGTGCGTAGAAGTGACCGGGCTGCACACGGCTGGGCACAACGTAGTCACGAGCGCCTTCCGGAGTGCTCTTGATCAGGGTCGGAGTCTCGATTTCGGTAAAGTGGTTCTCGCAGTAGAAGTTGCGCACGATCTGGCAGATCTTGCTGCGTACTACCAGCGGCTCATGTGCCGCCGGGCGGCGCAGATCCAGATAGCGATACTTCAGGCGCAGCTCGTCCTTCACGTTGATTTCGTCACGCACCTCAAACGGAGGGGTCTCTGCTTCGCTCAGGATGCGCAGCTCCGAAACATACAGCTCCACATCACCGGTAGCGATCTTATTGGTCTTTGCAGCACGCTCACGCAGAACGCCCTTGCAGATTACAACATACTCACTGCGCAGGCTCTGTGCCTTTGCAAATACGTCCTTCGGGGTGTCCTCATCAAACACCAGCTGCAGAATGCCGCTGGTATCCCGCAGGTCGGCAAAAATAATGCCGCCCTTGTCACGGCTCTTTGCAATCGAACCGCAAACGATCATTTCCTGCTGTACCTGTTCCAGGCGGACTTCGCCGCAATAGTGGGTACGGCGCAAAGTTCCCATAGTTTCAGCCATAATTGCTTTCCTCTTTTCCTTCTATGTATGCCGTTTTTACAAACGGTCAAGGCTATATGGATAGATTATACTCTGTTTTTGCTTTATTTACAAGATTCGTTCTGTTTTTTAGACCTGCTGCTTTTGCTTTGCCTTCTGTGGTCAGCTGTTACAGTCACAAAAAAGGCGGTGCCAGACCACCTTTAGGTCCGGCATCGCCTTTTGGATTTGTTTATTCTGCGTACAGTGCAATGATGTTTTTCAGCACCTCGGTTGCACGATCCATCCGCTCCACCGTGGTGCATTCATATACACCATGGAAGTTGAATCCGCCGGTGCCCAGGTTCGGGCAGGGCAGACCCATCCAGCTCAGGGTTGCACCATCGGTACCACCGCGTACCGGTTCTTCCACCGGCTCCAGACCTGCCATGCGCACTGCCTTGCGAGCAGTTTCTACCAGATGGAAGTGCGGCTTGATCTGTTCCACCATGCTGCGGTAGCTGTCCTTGATTTCCAGCTCCACGGTGCCTTCGCCATACTTACCATTCAGGCAGTCTGCCACGTGCTCCATGGTCTGCTTTTTGTACTGCAGCTTGTCCATGTCGTGGTCACGCAGGATATAGCCCAGCTTTGCCTCGTTCACATCGCCGTACATCTGGGTCAGATGGTAGAATCCTTCCCGGCCGCAGGTATGCTCCGGACGATCCATCACGGGCAGTGCCATGTGGAACTCCATTGCCACGTTGGATGCGTTTACCATGGTGTCCTTTGCCTCACCCGGATGTACCGACAGACCCTTGATGGTCACAACAGCGGATGCTGCATTAAAGTTCTCGTACTCAATGCCGCCCACATCGCCGCCGTCCACGGTGTATGCGAAGTCTGCGCCAAAAGCCGGGATGTCAAAGCGGTCTGCACCGCGGCCGATTTCCTCGTCAGGGGTAAAGCCGATGCACAGCTTGCCGTGGGGCTTGCCGTCCCGGATGATTTCTTCTGCTGCGGCAATGATTTCCGAAACGCCGGCCTTGTCGTCTGCGCCCAGCAGCGTGGTGCCGTCGCTGGTAATCAGGGTCTCACCCTTCATCTCCTTCAGGAACGGGAAACGAACCGGGTCCAGCACAGCACCGCTGGGCAGGGTCAGAGCTTCGCCGTCATAGTTCTCGTGCAGCAGCGGCTTAACATTTTCGCCGGATGCGTCCGGAGCAGTGTCCATGTGTGCGATCAGACCCAGAGCCGGCTTATCTTCGCAGCCTGCGCTGGCCGGTACCACAGCGTACACATATCCATTTTCATCCATGCGGACGTCCGAGCATCCAATCTTGTTCAGATCTTCCACCAGGATCTTGGCCAGATCCAGCTGACGAGCAGTGGACGGGCAGGTCTCGCTGCTCTCATCGCTGGTCGTATAGATTTGTGCATATTTCAAAAGATATTCGTAAGCGCGCATAGAACATTCTCCTTTATTTCATTAAATTGCTGTCATTATACTCTTTTCTCCACGGTCTGGCAACTTTTCCCGCCTTTTTCAGTTGGAAACCAACTGCGTTTGTGCTAAAATGATATTGTATATTGATGCGTCGAGAATCCTGCGGTTTCATTTTTCATACGCATCCATTTCGTAAAATGCGAATTTCAAGATAGCAAAAGGAGCTGTACCATTATGGCAAAAATCAAACTTATGACCATCATCGGCACTCGCCCGGAAATCATCCGTCTGGCAGCCGTGATCAAGAAATGTGATAAATACTTTGATCAGATCCTGGTCCACACCGGTCAGAACTACGACTATACCCTGAACGGTATTTTCTTCAAGGATCTGGGTCTGCGTGCTCCGGATTTCTATCTGAATGCCGTCGGCAATGACCTGGGCGAAACCATCGGCAACATCATTGCCAAGAGCTACCAGCTGATGGTCGAGCAGAAGCCTGACGCTCTGCTGATCCTGGGCGACACCAACAGCTGCCTGTCCGCCATTGCTGCAAAGCGTCTGCACATTCCCATCTTCCACATGGAAGCCGGCAACCGCTGCTTTGACGAGTGCCTGCCCGAAGAAACCAACCGCCGCATCGTGGACCATATTGCAGACGTGAATATGTGCTACTCTGAGCACGCACGCCGTTACCTGAACGCCGAGGGCACCGCTCGCGAGCGCACTTATGTTACCGGCAGCCCCATGGCAGAAGTCCTGCATGAGAATCTGGAAAAGATCGAAGCCAGCGACATCCTGACCCGCCTGGGTCTGGAGCCCCACAAGTATATGCTGCTGAGCGCACACCGGGAAGAGAACATCGACACCGACCAGAACTTCACCGATTTGTTTACCAGCATCAATCACCTGGCAGAAACCTATGATATGCCCATTCTGTACTCCTGCCATCCCCGCAGCCGCAAGCGTCTGGAAGCCAACAACTTCCAGCTGGACCCCCGTGTTAAGCTGCATGAGCCTCTGGGCTTCCACGATTACAACCACCTGCAGATGAACGCTTACTGCGTGATTTCCGATTCCGGCACGCTGCCTGAGGAGTCCAGCTTCTTCACCAGCGTCGGCCACCCCTTCCCCGCTGTCTGCATCCGTACCAGCACCGAGCGTCCGGAAGCACTGGACAAGGGCTGCTTCATTCTGGCAGGCATCAGCCAGGGCGGTGTCGAGCAGGCTGTGGAAACCGCTGTGGCCATGAACGACAATGGCGATCTGGGCATTCCCGTACCCGTTTACGTTGAGGACGTTTCCACCAAGGTGGTCAAGCTGATTCAAAGCTACGTCGGCGTCGTAAATAAGATGGTCTGGCGCAAGTACTGATTCTCTTGTTTCTCCGGGCAGTGATTACAACGACCGGAAAGGAGCTTTTATTATGTTGATCGCAGGTAAGAAGCTTTTAATTGTCACGCAGCATTTCTGGCCTGAAAATTTCCGTATCAATGATATCGTGGACGGTTTTCTAGCGGATGGCATCCAGGTCGATGTGTTGTGCGGTCTGCCCAACTATCCCAAAGGGGAATGGTTCGATGGCTACTCTGCCAAAGGCCCTTTCTCTGAGGACTATCACGGTGCGCATATCTACCGGTGCAAAGAGATTCCCCGCATCGGAAACACCTCTGCGCGCATTTTTCTCAATTACATTTCCTGGCCACTGCATGCCGCTTGTTCGCTGCATCGGCTGCCCGGCAATTATGATGCGGTCTTGTGCTACAACACCAATTCTGTTCTGATGAGCTGGCCTGCCATTCTTGCGGCCCGTCGGTTCCGTGCACCTCTGACCAACTATGTTTTGGACATCTGGCCCGAAAGCCTGTATTCCGAGCTGCCAATCAAGAACCGTGCACTCCGATGGATCGCTGCCGATGTGTCCGACTGGCTTTATCTTCACAGTGAGCGGCTGATTGCACCGAGTGTCGGTCTGGAATCACGACTGAAGAAACGAGCCGGATTCCGAAATCCCCGTCGCTGCACCCACGCAGAAAAATGGTATACGGTAATCCCTCAGTACTGCGAGGACTTTTATGCACAGCCTGCCTGCGATACTGCTTTGAAGGCTGCGGGGGCAAACCGCTTCACCCTAATGTATGCCGGTAATTTCTCGCCTTTGCAAAGTCTGGACACGGTCCTTCATGCGCTGGCAAAAGTAAAAGATCACGTCCCGGTCCATCTGGTTCTGGTGGGCGATGGCGTACTCCGCTCTGAGCTGGAATATCTCACTAAAGAACTTGGCCTACAAGAGCATGTCACCTTCTATGGCAGCGTGCAGCCCGCTGAAGTTCCTGCCCTAGCCGGTGCTGCGGACGCTCTGTTGGTTCCCCTGTCCGATTCTCTTGATCTGGACATGACCGTCCCTGCAAAACTGTCCAGCTGTATGGCAGCCAGAAAACCGCTTCTGGTCTCCATGAACGGCGAAGGTGCCGTTGTCGCTGCCGAAAGCGGCGGTGCCCTGGTCAGCCCTGCCTGTGATGTGGATGCTCTGGCCCAGAATCTGGAACGTCTGGCAACCCTGTCGGCAGCGGATTTGGCTGCCATGGGCGACTGCTCCTTTGAGTATTATAAAATGCACTATCAGCGCAGTGTCCTTCTGCGTCAGCTGGAAGAATTTATTTTCAAATCCTAAAAAATACTAACAGCTACTAGATCGCAGAACTCTCTGCCGTCTTTCCAAACAATAAAAAACACCCTCAGATGCAGCACTTGCCGTATCTGAGGGTGTTTTTGTTATCGCACGTTCTGTGCATCCTGCCGCAGTTCCAGCTGACGGAAGATGCTGTCCAGTACCGCCGGGTACTCCACCGGGTCCCGCAGCTTTTTCAGTTGTTTTTCCAGCTTTTCGTGGTCCTCAAACATACAGATAACATAGCTCCACACGCCTTTCATCCGGCGCATCGCACTCTGCCGGGAACCAAACCGCTGGGCGTACCGCTCATAAATTTCATCCAAAAATGCCCGTAGCTCTGCTTTCTCCAGCGGCTTGCCGCCCCGCATTTTTCGTACTAGCGCCGGGTCTGCCAAAAGACCACGTCCCAGCATCACCGCTTCCACCTGCGGATGTGCCTGTTCAAACGCCTGCAGCTGTGCGGTTGTGTACAAACTTCCGTTATAACAAACCGGAGCCTTGCTGTGGCTCTCCGCCCAATCGAACACTTTCATGTTCACCTCGCCGGTATAAAAAGCCTTGCCCACCCGAGGGTGAATAATCAATTCTTTCACCGGGTACTGATTGTACAACTCCAGCAGATTACCAAATTCCTCTGGTTCCCGCATACCAATGCGGGTCTTAATAGAAATCGGCAGAACGCTTTTCGCAAAAATCTGCTCCAGATATGCCTGCAAGCGGTCCACATCCTGCAAAAATCCTGCGCCCTTTCCCTTGGCAGTCACCGTTCCGGAAGGGCAGCCCAGATTCAGGTTGACTTCCTGATATCCCATCTCTGCCAACTGTTCTGTCATCCACAAAAAAGCCTCGGCATCCTTGCCCAGAATCTGGGGCACCAATACAATGCCCTGATTGTGTTCTGGCAAAACGTCCCGCAGCTGCCGCGGGTCCACGCTCAAATCAGTCTTGGGCGAAAGAAACGGTGCATAGTACCGATCTACCCGCTGGTCGGGTTCCTGACCAAAATATTTTTGGTGTGCCTGGCGGTATACCGTATCGGTAAAGCTCTCCATCGGAGCAAAATAGTAGCGCATGGGGTTCCTCCATTCCGTGTTGTCCCGCCTATTATACACGCTGGTACCCCCGACTGCCAACCTTCTGTCCCTATTTCTTTGATTTTTCTGTGCAAAATAAAAAGTACCGTCGGTCCCCAAATGAGGCCGACGGTACTTTTCCTGCCTTTAACGAGGCAGATAATCTTCCAGCATGGTTTCCAGACCATTCACGGCATTTTCCACACCGCGAGCAGCCTTCTTGGCAAACTGCTTGCGCTGACGCTGGTTGTAGCCCATCCAGTACATGCCTGCTGCGCTCACTGCTGCGCCTGCTGCCGCACCTGCCAATACATTGACCATACCCATTCCGGTGCTTTGCTGTTGATGTTTCATATAACACCCCTCCTTTTTCAGGTCTACAGGCACAGCATTCCCCAACGGGCTTAAAATTATGCTTCTTTTTTCGGCAACCACTTTATGGTATACTGTTACTGCGTTACATTTATCTTATTGTTTTGGGAGGTGTCTTTTTTGCAATATTGTAATCCTCCAAAAAAGGTTCTTTGCATTCACGATTTGTCCGGCATGGGTCGCTGCAGTCTTTCTGTGATTCTGCCGGTCCTATCTGCTATGGGGCATCAGGTCATCTGTCTGCCCACCGCTGTTCTTTCTACCCATACCGGCGGACTGGGCAATCCGGTTCGTATGACCGATGCTGCTTATGGTCCCGCTGCACTCCAGCACTATGCGCAGCTGGAGGTTTCCTTTGACTGTATTTTTTCCGGGTATCTTTCCAGCCCGGCTCAGGCGCAGCTGGTCGAACAGGCCTTTTCTCTCTGGCCCAATGCGCTTAAAGTGGTAGATCCTGCTATGGGGGACCATGGCCAGCTGTATCGCAGCCTTGCCCCGGAGCTGGTTCCTGCCATGGAACAGCTCTGTGCACAGGCAGACCTGATTCTGCCCAACGTGACCGAAGCGCACCTTTTGCTGCACCAGTCCTTTCCGGACTGCTCTGACTGGACCAAGGAAGCTGCACAGTCACTTGCCGAAGCGCTGCTAACCCGTTGCCCCTCTGTTGTGGTAACCGGTTTGCCTATGGGTAAATATGTGGGCTGTGCCGGTGCCGGGCAGGAGCGTTTTGTACTGAAAAAACTGCACCAGCCCCGCAGCTACCCCGGCACAGGTGATTTGTTTGCTGCTGTTATCACAGGGCTTTTGCTCAATGGCAACGCCCTGTCTGCTGCTACGGATGCAGCCGCCAGTTTTGTATCAGACTGTATCCAGAACACCGACCCTGCCGCAGATCCCCGCTTTGGCGTCTGGTTTGAGCCGCAGTTGAAAAAACTCATCTTTTAACCATTTATTCAGGAGCATATTACTTATGGATCAGAAACCAACTTTGAACATCGTTCTGGTCGAGCCGCGTATCCCGCAGAACACTGGCAACGTGGCACGCACCTGTGCCTGCACCAACTGCCGACTGCATCTGGTGGGGCCCATGGGCTTTACCATTGATGACAAAAAATTAAAGCACGCCGGGCTTGACTACTGGCACTATCTTGATATAACATATTACGAGAGCCTTGCTGATTTTTTTGCGCGCAATGACGGACCTTTTTTCTACTTTTCCACCAAAGCGCCCAATCGGTACAGTGATGTATCCTACCCGGATGGCGCATATCTGGTCTTTGGGCGGGAAGATGCCGGTCTGCCGGAAGATCTGCTTGCCGCAAACCAGCAAAGTTGTGTACGTTTTCCCATGCAGGAAAACTGCCGCAGCTTGAACCTCTCTAACTCGGTGGCAATCGGTGTGTACGAAGTACTGCGCCAGTGGGATTTCCCCGAGCTTTTAGACCACGGTCACCTGCGTGACTACCAATGGAAATGAGGCAACAATGAATAAGATTGCAATTTTGACAGATTCCTCCTGCGATATTCCTCAGGACCTGGCAGAGCGTTATGGCATCGACATCATGTCCTTCCATATCCTGCTGGACGATGTGGACTATCTGGAGCGTGTGGACTGCACCAACAAGGAATTTTACGACAAAATGCGGGTAGCACAGGGTATCCCCTCCACTGCCGCCATTACCCCCATTCAGTTCTGTGAAAAATATTGTGAATATGTGGATGCCGGCTACACCGATGTGATTCATGTAACCATCAACCGCAATGGTTCTTCCACTTATAATAATGCCGTAATGGCACAGGATCTCCTGCGGGAAGAACGCCCTGAGCACCATCTGCGGATTCATCTGCTGGACAGCCACACCTATTCCATGGCATTTGGCTGGTATGTGGCCGAAATGGGTCGGATGCTGCAAAATGGCGCAGAAGTCCGCCATGTCATTCAGGAATTTGAAGCCAAGATGCAGCAGGTCGAAATTGTTCTGGGACCTTACAGCCTGAAGCAGATGAAAAAGAGCGGCCGCATTTCCGCTGCCGCTGCCTTTGCCGGCGAAATGTTGGGTCTGCGTCCCATCATCTCCCTGATCGATGGCAAGACTAAGGTCGAAAGCAAAGTCCGCGGCGATGACAAAGTTATCCCCGCCATGCTGACCTTCTGTCAGAAGCGTCTGGAGGGTATGGACCTGAACGACGTGGAATATATGATTGGTCACACCGAGATCGACCGCAAGGACGAGCTGGTCAAGGCCGCTCGTAAATTCTTTGGCCATCCCCCGGTAGCCGTGTTCCCTCTGGGCGGCGTCGTGTCTGCCAACACCGGCCCCGACAGTCTGGCAATCGTCTTTACCGGCAAGACCCGAAAAGATTCTGTCTGAGTGCTTGGATCTTCTCCGATGCAAGTTTCCGCCTTTTGACAACACGAAATGTCTTTTTACCGTGCCTTTCCCTTGCGGGAAAGGCACTTTTTTGTTATACTGTGCTAGTCGCCTTTGCGATCGAGCAACTTAGGATTTTAGGCTCGCCCATTATCAATTGGGACCAAACCACAGGGACTTGGCGGTGCTCTGTGGTCAAAATCTTTCCGCCGGAGTGTATCTATATGTCGAATTCTCACATTGACCGCAACGAATCTCACAAGCAGATCATGCGCATTGTGCGCGGTGGATTGATTGCTGCCTTGTACACTGTACTGTGTCTGGTGCTGGCACCTTTCTCCTTCCACGGCGTGCAGGTCCGTATTGCCGAAGCCCTTTGTCTTTTGCCCATTTTTGGTGCAGAATACATTGTTGGCGTGGTGATTGGCTGTTTCCTTTCCAACCTGTTGGGAACTTTCCTGGGCATGACTGTTGCTGTGGATATCTTCTTCGGTACGCTTGCCACGCTGCTGGCCTGCATCTGCACCTGGCTGCTGCGTAATGTCCGCATTTGCGGTCTGGCAATCCCTGCCTCTCTGCCGCCGGTCATCTTCAACGCCGTCATCATCGGTCTGGAGATTTCTTTCTTCTTTACGGATGGTCTGGTCACAGGTCCGATCATTCTGTTCAACATGTTCACAGTGGGCCTGGGCGAAATTATCAGCTGCTGCATCCTGGGCGTCCTTCTGGTTCGCCTGATTGAGCGCAGCGACCGTCTGTCCGCTCTGTTTATTGGGAGCTAATCTATGAAACGCAACCCCTACGATTTGATTTTTTGGGACTGGAACGGAACCCTTCTGGATGACCTTTCCGTCTGTCTGGACTGCCTGAATACCCTTTTGCGAGATTTCGGCTATCCCCAACAGTACGACCTGGACCAGTACCGGGAGATTTTCTGTTTTCCCATTCAGGATTATTACATCCGCGCCGGGTTTGACTTTTCCCGTCATCCATTCTCAGTCCTGGCTGAGCACTACATGGACCTGTATCTGCCCCGGGCAGAAAAATGTGGTCTGACCCCCGGCGCAAAAAAAGCGCTGGATGCGATTTCCGCAATGGGTATTCCGCAGGTGGTATTGAGTGCCTCTCCGCTGGACAATCTGCAATTGCAGGTACAGCAGCAGGGCATCGGCAGTTATTTTTCCCAGTTGCTGGGGCTGTCTGATATCTATGCTGCCAGCAAAATCGAACTGGGGGTCAACTTTATGCAGCGCACCGGCATCGATCCTGCCCGTGCCTTGATGCTGGGCGATTCCGTCCATGATTCCGAAGTTGCTCGTGCCATGGGGGTCCCCTGCATCCTGATTGCCGCCGGGCATCAGTCCCGCGCTGTGCTGGAAGCTACTGGCTGCCCGGTTTTGGACCGTGCAGACCAGCTACTTTCTTATCTTTAATATATCCTAAACGGTGGAATCTTCGGGTTCCACCGTTTTTTCGTCATTTTGCTTGGTTTTTTCTCTAAATTTACAATAAATTTACCGGAGTTTCACGCAACTATTTGACACCGTTTCTATATTTATAGTATCATAATGAAATAGTGCAATTCTAATTCTTTGCATCCGTCTTATCTGAATGTTTAACATTTTCCAAAATAATAACTGAGGTGTGAAACCATGTCCTTTGCGGAAAAACTATTCGGTTCTTTTTCTGACCGAGAGCTGAAAAAGATCAACCCCATCACCAAAAAAGTCCTGTCTTTGGAGCCTACTTATCAGGCCATGTCCGATGCTGAATTGCAGGGCCAGACAGCAAAATTCAAGGAGCGTCTGGCAAACGGCGAAACCCTGGATGATTTGCTGCCGGAAGCCTTTGCTGTCTGCCGGGAAGCCAGCTGGCGTGTGCTGCAGATGAAGCACTTCCCGGTTCAGATTACCGGTGGTATCGTACTGCACCGCGGCGAGATTGCCGAAATGCAGACCGGTGAAGGTAAGACCCTGGTGGCAACTCTGCCGGTATACCTGAACGCCCTGACTGGCAACGGTGTACACGTGGTCACCGTCAACGATTACCTGGCCAAGTTCCAGAGCGAGTGGATGGGCAAACTGTACCGCTGGCTGGGTCTGTCCGTTGGTCTGATTGTTCCCGGCATGGACAACACTGCCCGCCGGGCCGCTTACGCTGCTGACGTGACCTACGGCACCAACAACGAATTCGGCTTCGACTACCTTCGTGACAACATGGTCACCTATAAGAACAACATGGTGCAGCGTGGTCACGCCTACGCCATCGTGGACGAAGTGGACTCCATCCTGATTGACGAAGCCCGTACTCCCCTGATTATCAGCGGTCGTGGCGAAGATTCTTCCAGCATGTATCAGCAGGCTGACAAGTTCGTGCGCACCCTGCG
>RCNI01000787.1_pt1 | contig 18581 bp, 13 predicted proteins | sample 2041151 | NCBI WGS metagenome assembly RCNI01 (sample SAMN09708214, study PRJNA481090) | feces metagenome | isolation source: feces | place: Antarctica: Albino Rookery | reverse complement strand
GGTGTTCCATCCGACTTCAAAAGAGCCCTTTTATTTCTGGTGCTTAAAAGCTTTTAAGCTTTCTTACATTGTTTAATTTTCAAGGTACACACCGTCTTGCGACGGTTTTTATATCTTATCACGATTCGTTTCATTTGTCAAGAACTTTTTTAAACTTTTTTCAAAAGTTTTTGAAGTTTTTGTTTTTCGTTTGACCCGTCTCGCGACAGCTCAGTTATAATACCATGTATACCCCCCTTTGTCAAACCTTTTTTTACATTTTTTTCGATTTTTTTGAAATTTATTTTAAATGCGTATATTTTATCTATATATAGTAAATACTTAGAGCATGAACCACAATATATATTCTAAAACAAAATACCATCCGCAAGACGATCCACAGTATCCTTATCCAATCACAAAAGAATATTTAAAAGAAATCTTTCATGACTGTAGTGATTTAATGTTTCGCACGGTTACTCTGCCCACAAATTTTCCGTGCGCAATAGATATCTGCTGGATCGATGGCCTAGTGGGTAACATTGTATTAGCCGAAGATGTTCTTCGGCCTCTCACCAATCTGCAGCGAGTAGGCACACTCACCAGCGTAGCGCAGGTATATGACCATATCGTCAGCGGCGCTGTTTATGCCGGCTGCATCTATGAGCGAACCGCTACTGATGACTTGGTCAGCGATATGCTTGCAGGTCATTGTGCGCTTCTCTTCACCAATCCAGACCGTGCCATTACCTTTGATGTACGCAGCACGAATATGCGTTCTATATCTGAATCAACTCTGGAAAAGACAGTAAAGGGTGCTAAGGAAGCGTTCATTGAAAGCATGAAAGTAAATAATACCCTCATGCGCAGAAAGCTTCAAACGCCAAAACTCAAAATCGAAATGACACGCATCGGACGAAAGAGTAACACGCCTGTTTCTGTTCTATATATAGAGGGCGTAGCCAAAGAGGAGGTAATTGCGCAGGTAAATCAGCAGCTAAGCACGATCGATATTGATGGACTAATCACTGCAGGCTACTTGGAACAGTATATTGTATCCAATCCGCACTCGTTGTTCCCACAATTATTGCATACGGAGCGGCCGGATACGTTTGCATCAATGCTACTAGAAGGGAGAGTCGGTATTCTCGTAGAGGGCATACCGGTAGGTTTTGCAGTTCCCGCTCCAATCAGCCGATTCATGCAAGTTTCAGAAGACACAGCGCAACATTTTATTGTTTCATCACTTTTGGTGCTTCTCCGCTATACTGCGCTGGTCATTGCAATGTTGCTGCCTGGCATTTATGTAGCAATCTCCATGTATCACCAAGAGATGATTCCCACGCAAATGCTGTCAAGTATGATTGAAGCGAAACAAAAGGTACCGTTTTCAACCGCCGTAGAGGTCATTGGTATGCTAATTGCCTTTGAACTACTGCAAGAGGCTGGTCTGCGTCTGCCAAACCCTGTAGGTGATACCGTCAGCATCATTGGCGCACTGATTGTCGGTCAGGCCGCAGTAGATGCGCGTATTGTATCGCCAATCGCAGTAATCATCGTAGCGTTTTCCAGTATTTCCTCGTATACGCTCCCATGCCAAGACCTATCCGGCAGCATACGCGTCATACGCCTGCTCTGTGTTCTGGCTGCAATGATTGGTGGGATATTTGGCGTAGCAGCCTTGACGGCCATACTCATATGGTACTTATGTACCATGGAAACCTATGGGGTAAGCTATATGGCTCCATTTGTAGATGATGGGTGGCTCGGTTGGATGCGCAGTTTAATTCGCCGACCACTATGGCAAAACAAATTCCGAGATAAGTTCGCATCTGGATTTGATAACCGTAGAAGCAAATAAAAGCACCCTAATGGGTGCTTTTATTATTCGGTAATATTCAGTTGAGGGGCATCCTGACAGCGCATAACAAACTGTGTCGTAGCCACAGGACGGCCAAACCCATCGTATGCATCAATTTGATAGAAGGACAACCCTTTGCCCTCATGAATCAGCTTTCCTCTTGCAATAACGGGACCAATAGCCGCTGGTGCAAGATAATGAACGGTGCTGGAAATAGTAACGGGACGCTTTTTCTGCATAATGGCCACGCAAGCTGCCGCACAGTTATCACAGCAAGTAAATATTGCGCCCTGATGTACAAAGCCTGCCTCGCTGCAGTTATCTGTAAATAGATCAGTACTGGAACAAACCGCATCCTCGATAATTTCAGGTGCAAAGATATGACACAAATCATCAAAATACGGTGCATCTTGATGATACGAGCAAAGTGGTGCGCCTTCACGATCCCATTTCTGTTCAATTTCGTTCGGATTCTTGGGTGTAGACAAAGAACAATGTTCCGGAACCGTGTTCTGCAAAGTTAGGGTCTGACGGAAGCAGATATTTTCTTTTCCATCGAATATTTCCACTACGCACACAACAGCGGGACCATAGTCTGACAGTACTTCAGCCCGTGCGGTAATCGGTCCGCCAAAGAGCTTGCTCAAATACAAACAGTCGGACTGCACTACTTGCATATCACGGTTCAGGCACATCTTCGCCATATTTCTGGCGGTAATGTGACCCATAGTGTATAAAAAGCCACCATGTGCGAAACCATAAGGGTTATAGAAAGCCGTTTTCGTATCAGTGCAGACGACCAAATATTCAGATGCAGTTTCCTGCACATATAGCCCCATTGCTTCTGCAAGGGGATCAGTAATTGCAAGTTTCATGATTCATTCCTTAAAAGCCTTATTTTTGTACATGGAATCCATGTTCTCTGCGTTCTTATAGTTCACACCTTGCAGGGTAAACTGCGCAACAGCAACAAGATTACCATCACGGTCGGTGACATCCACATCGTAGTGCATAAGCTGTTTCCCATTTCGGATGAGCTTAGCTTCTGCGTGTATAGGGCCGTATTTAACCCCTTTAAGGTAACTAATATGGCTAGAAACAGTAACCGGTTTCTTTTCCAGCAGCAGCGCCGCACTTCCGCAGGTACATGCATCACAAGCCGTATAAATCATACCGCCATGAGCCGTACCATACGCATTGCAAGTATCGGGATACAAATCTGCACCGTAAATCATGCCGCTTTCGCCTCTGCCTAAATTATATACGTGGCACATTTTTCCGAAGAACGGAGACACCTTGGGATAAATAATATTGGTCACCGGATCGGGTGTACCAGACTGAGCATGCACAATGGTAATTTCCCGCTCCTGCATTTCTGCCGGTGCATAGTTAATTTCTTTCAGGGTAATGGTCTGATTGGCACACTCTCTACCATAGGCATCTTTAATCTTTACGGTGTAAACCAGTAATTCCTTGCCCGCTCTGCGCAGTGTGCTCACGCCATAGGCAGGAAACGCCTGTAAGCTGCTCAGATACTGGCTCGAAGCATCTACTACAACGCAGCTTCTGCCCAAACACACTTTTGCCGATACTGCCGCCGTAATATGCCCCAATGCATACACATAGCCTCCATGGGCAAACCCGTACGCATTGCAGACATCGTCTTTTCGTTCCCCTTTGAGGACGATACCATTTTCGTTTACTTCATCAAGTTCAAGACCCATCATCTGTGCCATAGGGTCGTTAATATCAAAGGTCACTGGACACGCCTCCAATCATTATATTGAGGGTATTTTATGCCAGTTTGCTTCGCTTGACAATGACTTTTCCACATTTTATCCAATAGTGGGTAAAACTCGCCCATTTCACTGTCTGTTTTAAGCGGATATGACCATAACAAGCAAATAGTTTTCCACAATTCAACCCAACTCGTGAAAAGGATTTCTTATGAGACCATGTATTTCCATTCTAACTGCACTCTGTCTACTCTTCTGCTCCGGCTGTTCCGGACTATCGAGTAATTACCGTGAGATTGAACAAATGCGCCTAATCCACACCATAGGATTTGACCTTGAAAAAAATCAGTTACTGCTCAGTGTATCGGGCGGCGCACATGAAAACCTAGGGGTAACCAAACTTTCCGCCAAGGGACAAAACATCACCGATGCTATGGCGCAGCTACAGTGTTTTTCCAACAATGAGGAACTGTACTATGCCCACACCCGATTCATTCTCATGGGCGAAGAATACGCAAAAAACGGAGTAACCGATCTTCTGGACTATATCGAGCATTCACCGCAACTGCGCACAGACTCCCCACTGTTTGTTATTCGTGGAGATACCGCAGAAAATGTATTGCTCAACGCCGGTGGCGAAGATCATAGCATCTATAATGTGCTGGAAGTTGTCATCAGTGACTGCAAAAAGCGCGGAAACAGTTATCCGTTTACTTGCGGCGATGTCGTCGTTGGTCTGAATGAATATGGTGGTGCTCTGGTTTGTGCCCTATCCATCAAACCAACAAATTCCGTAAACCCGGAAGCAGAAGAAGAGGAAGTAACACCGGTAGTTTCCGGTTACGGAATCCTCAAAAACGGGAAACTGGTCGGTTATATCAGCGAAGACAGTGCCATGGGGGTCAATATTCTCTTGGGCAAAACAGGCGATGAGCGAGTAACCGTAAATTTAAATCGCTCTCCGGTCAGCCTTCATTTTACGAAAGTAAAACATAAGATTACGGCTGATTGGGGCGAGCACGGCACAATCACCAAACTTCATGTCAATGTGGAGCTTGCCGCAACAATCGAAGAAGGATTCAAGCGTACCGACGGTAATGTTAGCGGCTATGAGCAGGCTTTGGCTACTGAAGTTGAAGGATGGATTCAGCAAGTGCTGGGACAGATGAGCAATACCCGCACTGACTTTCTGGGCTTTGGCCGGAAGTTAGCCATCACCGACAGCAAAAATTGGAACACCAGCCCCGTTAGTTGGGAATCGCAGCTGGCGACAATGCCCACAGAAGTGCATGTTTCTTGCAAATTATCCGCCAGTGAAAATGAACGGTTAACCTAAGGAGGTAGCGATTTGGACAAGCAAATATCTTCCCGTCAACTCATGACGCTAAGCCTCGTCGCAATGATTAGCCCATTTTTTCGCCTTCTGCCTGGATTAGTTTCCGTATATGCCGGTTCCGCTGGATGGCTCAGTGCAGCCCTAGCCATCGTTCCCTTACTTTTTCTTAGCCTAATTCTATCGAAACTCCTCAGCTATTACCCTCAATTTTATGGACTTGGCGAAGTCGTCATTAGCACTTTGGGTAAACCTGTGGGTAAACTTACTCTCTTTATTTGGTCCATGTGGCTGCTGCTGCATAGCGGCTTTATTATTTGCAGTGGTTCTGACCGCTTTGTGGCAACCATTTACCCCAACGCTAACCCACAAATATTTATTAGCGTCATGCTGCTCATTTGTGGTATTGCCGCATTAAAGCATGTTGGGCCTTTGGCACGTGCTTCTGAAATCTTCAAACCACTGCTCCTTGGTGTGATTCTCTTTGTCATTATCTTTTCCCTGAACGAAGTCAATCCCACCTATCTTCTCCCCGTCACCCCCCAGATGCTACCCGGAACCATAAAAGCCGCCCCGGTTGCAGCCGAAGTAATCGGCATAGTTCTTGTAAATGCCGCATTTCTATCCGGTCACATCAAACCTGATCAAAGTCGTCAGAACCGTCTGCTCTGGTTAGTTGGCGTAATCCTTTTAGGTGTACTGGTCTGCATCGTAACCATCGGCAACTTAGGGGAAACCCAAGCAGCCACCATGTCCTATCCTTTTTTTGTATTGCTGCGTGATTTACCTTTCCTTTCTGGGGTAGACCGCATTGAGGCCGTAATTATTGCGCTATGGCTGTTTCCCGATTTTATATTAGTTTCCACAGAGCTGGTGATTGTGACCGATAACCTACTGCTGATTTTTCAAACGGAAGAGGATGAGACTGATCCATACCGAAAACCCATTGCGGTAATATGCTGTATCGTAATTGCTGCCATCGTTGCTTTTTCGTTAGCCTCAAGTAAATCAGCGCTGATGCGCTGGGCCGACGAAATAGTTCCCGCTGTTCATCTATTCTGGGAGTATCTCGTTTGTCCCATGCTCTTCATCATTTCTGCACTAAGAAGAAAGTTTTGAACACTTTCCACATAGTTTTCAACAATGATTCGTGAATTTTAGAGAATATGCGGAAATTCGACAATTTTCGCATAGATTTTTCTTGACAAAGGGAAACGTTTCCCACAAATTATGCGTTTTTCATCAGTTCACTACATGTCAGCCTATAATTTACCTGTATTCTAGTCTTTTCAGTTGCTTAAGTTGTCTGTAACATCTCATCGTTATGTGTTGTCTCTTTAGCACGAAACTAAGCAAATCATTCTACCTATTCCAAAACTGCGTATCTATCTAAACTAGCCAAACTGCAAATAAGCAGTTTGGCTAGTTTTGGATTACGCTGCTTTCCATGCTAAATCATAACACCATATTCCCCCGCTCTGCCTGCATTTTGTATAACGGTTAATCCGTTTTTTCGGATAAAAGAAAAAAGCACCCCAATAGGGTGCTTTTTTTATGCGTGTAAATCACGCTGTGCAACGGCCAAACGGTCGCAGCGATTATTAAATTCATTGTCTGCATGGCCTTTAACCCAATGGAAAGTGACCGTATGCTCATGGAGCAGTCCGTCTAAGGTCTGCCAAAGGTCGGGATTTTTCAGTTCCCCGCCTTTTCTCTTCCAGCCTGCTTTTTTCCAGCCATCCAACCAGTGCTGATTGATTGCATTGCAAATATACTGGCTGTCCGTATACAGGTCGATGATGCATGGCTCACGCAGTGCCTGCAATGCGTTAATCACGCCGAGCAGTTCCATGCGGTTATTGGTCGTATTGTGTTCACCGCCGGAAAGCTCTTTTTCCGCTGCGCCATACTGCAAGATTGCACCCCAGCCACCTGGACCGGGATTACCTGAACAAGCGCCATCGGTATAGATAGTGATGTGTTTCATGGTGATTCCTTATTCTGCGGATTCCACTTCTACTGCTTCTGCGGTAGCTTCTTCCTCAGGTTCTTCGTCCTCTTCTTTCATAGCACGAGCGATGGAAGTAACCACTGCATTATCGCTCAGGCGCATAACCTTAACACCCATAGTGGTTCTGCCGTAAAGGCTGATGTTGGAAACAGGCGTACGAATCATGGTACCGTCATCAGCAATAATCATGATGTCCATATCGTCCTGAACACCCATAACCGCAGCAACCTTACCGGTCTTTTCGGTGCAGTTGTAGTTCTTTACGCCGATACCGCCACGGTTCTGCTGGGGATATTCGCTGAAGTTAGTACGCTTACCAAAGCCGCCTTCGGTAATGGACAGCAGCTGTGCATCTTCGTTGTATACTTCTGCACCAACAACATAGTCGCCATCACGCAGCTTAATGCCACGAACGCCTGCTGCTTCACGACCCATTGCACGTGCATCGGTTTCTGCCATGTTAATGGACATACCGTCATGCGTAGCAATAATGAGCTTATCTTCACCATTGGTCAGCAGTGCAGCAATCAGCTCGTCACCGTCAACCAAGTTCAGTGCACGAATACCGGTAGAACGAATATTCTTCAGAATGTTCAGTTCCATACGCTTAATGGTACCCTGACGAGTAATCAGGTTCATGTACATACCGGGAGCCATAATATCGTCCACATGTACCATAGCCGTAACCTTTTCTTCGGAGTCCAGAGGCAGAACATTGACAATATTGGTGCCTCTGGCGGTGCGGCTAGCTTCAGGGATGCGGTAACCCTTAATCTTGTAAACCTTACCCAAGCTGGTAAAGAACAGAATCTGTGCATGAGAAGATGCAGTAAACAGGGTTTCAATATAGTCTTCTTCACGGAGGGTCTGCGCCTTAATGCCCTTACCGCCACGGTTCTGGCTAGCATATTCCTTCGTACCCAGACGCTTAATGTATCCACCCTTAGTCAGAGTGTAAACGCACTGCTGTTCTTCAATCAGGTCTTCCATGTTGATGTCGTCCATAACATCCTGGATTTCTGTGCGGCGTTCGTCACCGTACTTGTCCTTGATTTCCAGCAGCTCGTCTTTCAAAACACCCTTAATGAGTTCAGGATCGGCAAGCAGCTGCTTGTAGTATTCAATCTTGCCTTCCAGTTCTTTGTATTCATTTTCCAGCTTTTCTCTGTTCAGACCCTGCAGAGAAATCAGACGCATGTCGCAGATAGCCTGTGCCTGTACTTCGGACAGGTTAAAGCGATCCATCAGATTCTGCTTTGCATTGTCGTAGCTGTTGCGAATAATATGGATAACTTCGTCAATGTTATCCTGTGCAATCAGCAGACCTTCCAGCAGATGTGCTCTTTCCTGAGCCTTTTTCAGATCAAACTTGGTACGACGAACGATAATTTCTTCCTGATAGGTCAGGTATTCGTCCAAAATTGCCTTCAGAGGCAGAATTCTGGTTTCCTTCTGGTCGTTGACCAAAGCCAGATTGATGATAGAGAAGGTTGTCTGCATCTGGGTCATAGTGAGCAGATGGTTCAGAACAACCTGAGCATTAGCATCACGCTTAAGTTCGATAACAACGCGCATACCGTTGCGGTCAGTTTCGTCACGAATATCGGAAATGCCGTCTACACGCTTATCCTTAACCAAATCCGCAATATGACCAATCAGCTGACGTTTATTGACCTGATAAGGCAGTTCCGTAACCACGATACGGGTACGGTGATCTCTACCGTATTCTTCAAATTCGGTGCGAGCACGAACGGTAACCTTACCGCGGCCCGTCTCGTAAGCCTGACGAATACCGCCACGGCCCATAATGATGCCCTTCGTGGGGAAGTCGGGGCCCTTAATGTACTGCATCAGTTCGGAAACCGTTGCATCGGGATTTTCCAGTTCCAAAATGCAAGCATCAATAACTTCTCTCAGGTTATGAGGAGGCATATTGGTTGCCATACCAACGGCAATACCGGAAGAGCCATTCACCAAAAGGTTGGGGAAACGGCTGGGCAGAACACGGGGTTCTTTTCTGGTTTCGTCAAAGTTCGGATCCCAGTCTACGGTATCCTTTTCCAAATCACGCATCATCTCGTCGGCCATCTTAGCCATACGAGCTTCGGTGTATCGGTAAGCAGCAGCGGGGTCGCCGTCCACAGAACCGAAGTTACCATGGCCATCAATCAGAGGATAGCGCATGGAGAAGTCCTGAGCCAAACGAACCAGAGCATCATAAACAGATGCGTCACCATGGGGATGGTAACGACCAAGTACGTCACCGACTGCGGTTGCGCACTTACGGAAAGGCTTATCCTTGGTCAAACCATCCTCGTACATTGCGTACAGGATACGACGGTGAACCGGCTTCAAACCGTCACGAACGTCGGGCAGCGCACGACCAACGATAACGGACATCGCATATTCCATGTAACTGGTCTTCATTTCGTGAACCAGTTCGGATTCTACAATTTTCTGCTGAGGGTAACGAATTTCTTCGGGCAAATAGTCCTTATTATGTTTAGTAGCCACTTTCAGTCACCGCCTTTCTTAATAGTCCAGGTTGCTGACCATGGCAGAGTTTTCCTCGATGAAACGACGGCGAGGCTCTACTTCTTCACCCATCAGAATGGTAAAGATTTCGTCAGCTTTAATTGCGTCTTCCAGAGTGATACGGCGCAAAGTACGGGTTTCGGGATTCATTGTCGTCTCCCAAAGTTCATGGGGGTCCATTTCACCAAGACCTTTGTAGCGGTTGATGTCTACCTTGGCATTGGGATTGTCCCCACGCATTTCGTTCGAAATGCGGTCACGTTCTTCGTCAGAGAAAGCAACACGGGTAGTCTTACCACGAGTGAGCTTATACAGAGGAGGAACTGCAGAATATACATATCCCTGTTCAATCAGGGGACGCATAAAGCGGAAGAAGAAGGTCAGCAGCAGCGTACGAATATGGCTGCCGTCAACGTCGGCATCGGCCATAATGACAATCTTGTGGTAACGCAGCTTTTCGATGTCAAATTCATCGCCAATACCTGCGCCCAGTGCCGTAATAACAGGCTGCAGCTTATCATTGCCATAAACCTTATCGGTTCTTGCCTTCTCAACGTTCAGCATCTTACCCCAAAGAGGCAGGATTGCTTGGAATCGGGAGTCTCTGCCTTGGGTTGCGGAACCGCCAGCAGAGTCACCTTCCACGATGTAGATTTCAGTCAGAGAAGGATCACGGTCGTTGCAGTCACGCAGCTTATCCGGCATCTGTCCGGATTCAAGACCGGTCTTGCGTCGAATGGATTCACGAGCCTTGCGAGCAGCTTCTCTTGCACGAGAAGCCATCATTGCCTTGTCCAAAATTGCCTTAGCAATCTGAGGGTTTTCTTCGCAGAAGTCTGCCAGCTTATCGCCTACAACGGTATTAACCAGAGTACGCATATCTGCGTTGCCCAGCTTGGTCTTAGTCTGACCTTCAAACTGAGGCTCAGTCAGCTTAACGGAAACAACCGCAGTCAGACCTTCCAAGCAGTCATCGCCGGACAGCTTATCGTCATTTTTCAGAATATTATGGCTAATGCCGTAGTTATTGAGCACACGAGTCAGTGCCATCTTGAAGCCGGTTTCATGCATACCACCTTCGGGGGTATGAATGTTATTGGCGAAAGAAACAATATTGGTGGAATAGCTATCGGAGTACTGCATAGCAATTTCGCACATAGAATCCGACTTTTCGCCGGACATGTAAATTACCTTATCGTGTACAGGGGTCTTGTTCTGGTTGATGAAGTTGACGTATTCACGAATACCACCTTCATAGTGCATCTGGTCAGCCTGTTCCTTACCTGCACGCTTATCTTCGGTGGTAATTTTCAGACCGGCATTCAGGAATGCCTGTTCACGCATACGGGTATGCAGAATTTCATAGTCATATACCGTATCGTCAAACATTTCAGGGTCGGGCTTAAAGCGAACCGTAGTACCACGGCGGTCAGTGTCCCCGATGATCTGCATCTTCTGGGTAATATTACCCCTTGCAAACTTCATCTGGTGAATTTTTCCGTCCTTGTGTACTTCTACTTCCAGCCACTCAGACAGTGCGTTAACGACAGATGCACCAACACCGTGCAAACCGCCAGAAACCTTGTAACCGCCACCGCCGAACTTACCGCCGGCGTGCAGAACGGTGAAAACAACTTCCAGTGCGCTCTTACCGGTCTGTTCCTGTACATCGACAGGAATACCACGACCGTTATCGGTAACGGAAATAATATTGCCTTCTTCAATGACGACATTGATTTCCGTGCAGTAGCCAGCCAGTGCTTCGTCAATGGAGTTGTCTACGATTTCATAAACCAGATGGTGCAAGCCGGAGCTGGAGGTAGAACCGATGTACATACCGGGTCTTTTTCTTACGGCCTCCAAGCCTTCCAGAACTTGAATCTTACTGGCGTCATATTCTTCTGTGATTTTATCGGTGATTTCTGCCATTCGTATTCTCCTATTCACAGTATCAATCTTATCTCAGTTTAGTATATCTGTTCCTCGCTGCGCTTTAGCAAGGTTTGTGCGGTAAGCATCGAGAGGTAAATCACGGTTTGATCTCCCTGCGTACACAGCAAAAACGAATTGGGTAGTTCGTCCAGTGCCGCATTGATTACCCGACCTTCCCGCTCAGCCCGATTAAGGGTGTCACGGGTGCGGTGGGAATAGGTTGCGTTGTCCATATCGAACACCCCTAAAATATCTTGTTTTCGCAAATAAAAATGATTGCCGATATGCAAATACATAGCTTCATCCTTTTGCAAAAATCTTGCCATTTTCCACGGTAATGACCTTACCTCCGGTACGGGAGGCAATGCTTTCCCCTTCGCAGCAAGTGATTAAGGTCTGTCCCCCACCGATGCGGTTGAGTACAAACTCTTGTCTTCCTGGGTCCAGCTCGCTGAGCACATCGTCCAGCAGCAAAACGGGGTACTCCCCAAATTCCTGCAAATGGATTTCACGCTCTGCCAGCTTGATGGAAAGTGCCGCTGTTCTGGTCTGTCCTTGTGACGCAAAACTTCTGGCTGGCATATCATTGACGAAAATTTCAATATCGTCCTTATGACAGCCGCTTAAACACTGTCCACTTTCAATTTCCGCCTTGCGGTGGCTGTCCTGATGCTCACACAAGTCGTAGTAAACTTCCATAGCCGAAGCCAATGGGTCTTTCACGGTACTAACCGTTGTGTAATTGAGTCGCAGCTGATCCTTGCCACCGGAAAAATCAGCATGTATGTCCTTGGCCACTTGGTCAAGTCTCGTCACAAATGCCGCACGATAACGGATAATTTGTGCCGATACCTTACACATCTGGTCGGAAAAATCATCAAGCGTATCCAGTAAGGACGGCTTTTCTCTCCAGTCCTTTAGAATCGCCGCTTTCTGTTCATATAGACGGTGATAATCCGCAACCAGTTTCCCATATCCCGGGCGAAGCTGGGTAATGGCGGTATCCATGAGCTTACGGCGAGCCGCAGGTCCATCTTTAATCAGATCCAAATCGTCCGGACAAAACAGCACGCAGGAAAACTTTCCTACCAGGTCTGCTGTGGTGGATTTTGCACCGTTAATGTAAATGCTTTTCCGTGCACCGGGCCGCAGCACCATTTTTACGGTCTGCTTTCTGCCGTTTGCGCCCACATCAGCCAGAACTTCACCGGCGGTATAGCCAAAACCAACCATTTCCCGGTCAAAACGGGTTCGGAAACTTTTTCCCGTACTCAGCAGATACACTGCCTCCAAAAGATTGGTCTTTCCTTGGGCATTTTCCCCCGTAATCACATTGATTTCGGGGGAAAAGTCTACCCATTCATATTTGTAATTGCGAAAACCGTTGAGGCAAATTCGCTGGATGTTCACTGTGCGACAACCTCAAAGGTTTCTCCACCCAGAGAAACGGTATCGCCGGGACGGATTTTCTTGCCGCGCATGGTGCAAACTTCACCATTTACCAGGACATCGCCCTGAGTAATGAGCACTTTTGCTTCGCCACCGCTGGAAACAGCACTGGCAAACTTCAAAAACGCGTCCAGTTTAATAAATTCAGTTGTAATTTCAATTTTAGTCATAACGTAATCCTTACTCGCTTCTCAGTCTGATGGGCAGTACCAAATAAGTAAAGCTGTCGTTTCCGTCTGCAGCCTTAATGACGCAAGGAGCAGAACCGGTATTCAGACAAATCTTAATTTCATCTGCGGGAGCAGCCTTCAGTGCATCAGACAGATACTTGTGATTAAAACCAATTTCGGTGCCGCCGCCATTGCCTTCGCAAATGCAGCAGTCCACGCCGCTGCCCAGCGCAGTAGCGCAGTGAATATCAATGGAACCGTCTGCAAATGTCAGACGAATAGGAACTCTGGTCTTGTCGTCCACAATCAGAGCCACACGGCCAACAGCCTGCAGCAAATCCTTGCGGTCAACTACGACCTCATACTTAAACTTTTCGGGAATCGCATTCTTGTAGTTCAGGAATTCTCCTTCTAGGCGACGGGTAATGATAGAAGTATCGCCGATTTCAAAGAACACGTGTTTTGCGCTCAGAGAAATATGAATGAGCTCTTCGCTGTCCTTGCAAATTCGTTCCACGTCACTCAGAGCAGATCCGGGCACAATGAAATTATCGACGTCTGCTCCTGCAACTTCTTCCTTGCGCAGAGCCAGACGATAGCCGTCAACGGAAACCATGGTGAGCACACCATCCTGCAGCTGGAACAAGCTACCCATATAAACAGGACGGCTTTCGGAATCAGAGACAGCAAAAATGGTTTCACTAATCATATTTTTCAGCAAACCCTGTTCCATAGAGAAGCTGCGGTTTTCTTCAAATTCAGGAAGTTCGGGAAAATCACCGGCCTGCATAGCAGGGATGGTATATTCAGCCTTACCGCAGCGAATAAAGGCAATATTGTCTTCAACCGAAATATTTACCAGACCATCGGGCATGGAACGGACAATTTCACCCATGAGTTTTGCATTCAAAACCGCAGAACCGGCAGTAGAAGTGGTGCATTCAGCGGTTGTAAACACACCCTTTTTCAAATCATAACCGGTCAGCTTCAAGGTACTGCCTTCTGCTTCCAACAAAATGCCTTCCAAAACGGGGAGTGCACTTCTGGAACTGACTGCACGAGAAGCGATAGCGATTGCATCCTGTAAAATATGTTTTTCGCAAGAGAATTTCATCATGTTTTTGCCTCCTAGAGCAAGGATTGCGTTTTTTCGAAGAAAAACGCTATAGGAAAGATAGGATTATTTTTAGTAGTCGTAGTAGTAGAGGAAAAATATGTGGAAAAGTGGAAAAACGCTTTATTTTTTGGGGGTTTCGCGTGTGGAGAAATTTGTTGAAAATTAACCAACTTTTCACACGCGCCAGATCGTTAAAAAATTATCCACATTTGTCCACAACAAATTAACTGTCTTTCCTCGTTAACTTAACAATATATTGTCGAAAAGTAGCGATAACGGTCAATTACATATTCACCGTACCGTTTTTAGAGTTAATATTGCTGGTAATATCGCGGATTGTAGCCGCAACTTGCTTGTCCGTTTCGATAAGACCCTGGATTTTATTCACAGAAGCCATAACGGTAGCATGGTTACGGTTTTCATATTGCGCACCAATATCCTTAAAGGACATATTGGTCAGCTGACGCATGAGATACATGGAAACCTGACGAGCAAGAGCGGTGTTCTTACTTCTGCGCTGACCTTTCAGATCATCGGGAGACAGGTTAAAGTAGCGCGCGGTTTCTTCAATAATAACAGCGGGGGTAGGAATATATACACCAACGCGTACAACATCTTTAATTGCACGGTTAACGTGTTCAATCGTAATATTGTCGTGCAGAACATTGCTGTAAGCAGTCAGACGCTTAACAACGCCTTCAATCTGGCGAATATTCGACACCAAATTCTCAGCAATGTAATATACAATTTCATCAGGGAGAACCATGCCAAGCAAAGCCGCCTTGTTACGGGTGATGGCAATTCTGGTTTCCAAGTCTGGGGGCTGAACGTCTGCAATCAGACCGCCTTCAAAACGGGTGCGCAGACGATCGTCCAGAGTAGTCATTTCTACGGGAGGACGGTCAGAGGTAATGACAATCTGGTGACCGGCTTCGTAAATATTATTAAACGTATGGAAGAATTCTTCCTGAGTTGATTCTTTACCGGCGATAAACTGAATATCGTCAACCAGCAGCAAATCGACATTACGGTATTTCTGGCGGAATTCTTCTGCCTGACCGGTCTGAATAGACTTAACCATCTGGTTGGTGAACTCATCACCTTTAATGTATTTAATATCTGGTTTTTTTGCGCTGTGTTCCTCAATATACTGGCCAATAGCCAGCAGCAAGTGGGTCTTACCCAAACCGGAGTTACCGTAAATCATCAAGGGGTTATAGGTTTTACCGGGTTCCATAGCAACAGACAGAGCTGCGGCATGGGCAAATTTATTGGAATTACCGACAATGAAGTTATCAAAGGTGTATCCGTCCATCTCGGGCATGGAAGAGCTGCTCTTCTTTTCCATGTCGTACTCATCGACTTCGTCACCAACGAGCAGTTTGATGTCAAAGTCGCAAGAGAACAAATCGGACAGGGTGCGGCGAATATCGTCACCGAAACGGGATTCGATGATGCTGCGCTTAAAGTCGGTACTGGTTTTCAGTACTAAGCATCGATCACTAATATCAACGGGCTCACAGTCGGTAAACCATGTAGACATGGCTGTGGGGGTCATTTGACTGCGGAGAACTTCCAAGACACTATTCCAGATTTCTGCTAATGAGTTCATACAATCAGTCCTTTCACTCTGAATCTATATTATATCAAAAAACCTTGAAAAACTCAACTATTTTTAGATATTTATTTATATAGTATTACATTTAATATATACCAAATTAAGGGTGTTGAAAACTATGTGGGAAATGTTAATAACTCAGAAAACGAGAGAATCACTTGAAATTTTTCAGTGAAAAACGCTATAATGATTCAATCATATTTATAATCGACACCCCTGTGTCTGAATTTGTACAGGAGCTTAAGCATGTATCAGTTTATAAACGAAAAACAGAATATTTTTCAGGATAAATGTGCATCGCTGGATGTGCTGATGGAGTCGGGGAAACTGCCGGTGCTGTATTCAGGTCTGGCACAGGTACACCGTGCACATTTGGCAGCATCGATTGCTCTGGATACGGAGCGTCCTATATTTGTCATCAGTCCCGATGATACTTCAGCCGAGCATTTCGCCCGAGACTTGGGAAATATGCTGGGGTGTGAAGTCCCCGTACTGACAACGAGAGAATTTACCTTTGTGGCGGCCGATGCCGTTTCCCGCCAGGCCGAACAGAGAAGATTGGGACTACTACATACCATGCTGTCCGACAATCCCCCCAAAGCCGTAGTCTGTACAGCATCTGCCTTGAATCAGCGTACCGTTCCGCCGGAAATGCTGCAGCGCAGTGCGTTTACTTTGGAAAATGGTGGAACGTATAGTTTGGAGGATACGCAGGAGCGACTATTACTGTGTGGCTTCCGTCGCACGGAACAGGTCGAAGGTCCCGGTCAGTTCTCTTGCCGTGGTGGCATTTTGGACTTTTTCACCCCGGGTTACCCGAACCCCATTCGCTGTGAATTTTGGGGCGACGATATTGACTCTATGGGCTTCTTTGATATTGATACACAGCGCCGCATTGAGCCAATCGAGCAGTGCACGATTTTGCCTGCAGCAGAGACACTTCCCAGCATGTATCCCGGTGGTGAGCAAGCTTTGGGCGAAAAGCTGGAAACCTTGAGCAAACAGTTTCGTGCAAAACGCAGCTCCGCTAATGCGCAGTCTGTGGCGGATACCCTGCTCACGGATAGCACTTCGCTGAAAACCGGGGTTAGCCTTCGGGACGCAGACCGATATATGGGTCTGATTATGGGAACCTTCTCTACTGCCGTGGACTATATTCCCTTTGATGCGGTGGTGTTCTTAGACCAGCCGGGTAAAGTCAGCCAGCGCAGCAAAGAATATGCAAAAACTACCGGAGACGATGTAAAGCTGCAAATGCGCAGCGGCAAACTTTTTGCGGGCGTACATGACTTTGTGTTTCCGTGGGAACAGATGATTGATCGCTTGAAGGAATTTCCTGTGGTGATGGCGGACGCATTTACCGTTGGCCGTTACCCAATGGAACCCAAAACTATGGTCAGTGTCATGGCAAAGCAGCTTCCGTCTTATGGCGGCAGTGCCCAAACAGCACTGGAAGATGCACAGCGATACATCGACAAGGAGTATTCCATTGTGATGTTGGCAGGTGACGAACGCCGAGGCAATATCCTTACGGAATACCTTTGCCGAGAGGGCATCAATGCGGTCTACTCCCCCACCCCGGGTGCCTTAGGACAGCCGGGACAATGTGTTGTTTCTCCGGGCGGACTGTCTTCCGGTATGGAGTATCCCGAACAGAAATTGGTGGTTATGACCGACACGCAGATTCTCCATACGGGAAAGCGTTCAGCGGTAAAAAAGAGAAAGAACAGCGGAATGGCTATCGGCTCTTGCGCTGACCTGAATAAAGGCGACTTGGTTGTTCATGAACACCATGGTATCGGCCGTTTTGACGGCGTAGTCAATATGCAGGTGGACGGTGCGGATAAGGACTATATCAAAATCTGCTACGCAGGTACCGATGTACTTTATGTTCCGGCAACGCAGCTCAATCTGGTCAGCAAGTATGTGGGCGGCGGACGAGACGACGATGACCACCCCATGAAACTCAGTAAAATGGGTGGTGCGGACTGGACCCGAACAAAGACTCGCACAAAAGCAGCGGTCAAATCCATAGCCAAGGAACTGACTGCACTGTATGCAGCCCGACAGAAGGCAAAAGGCTTTGCATTTTCTCCGGATAGCGAGTGGCAGACGGAATTTGAAGAGCGATTTGAGTACCCTGAGACGGAAGATCAGCTCCGCTGCATAGCCGAAATCAAGGCGGACATGGAAAAATCCATGCCCATGGACCGCTTGCTTTGCGGTGATGTAGGTTTCGGCAAGACAGAAGTAGCAATGCGCGCGATGATGAAATGCGTTCTTGATGGGAAACAAGCGGTACTGCTGGCACCCACAACGGTTCTCACCCAGCAGCATTACCAGACGGCAATTCGCCGATTCTTCGGGTTCCCTATCAATATTCAGCTGCTGAACCGCTACCGTACTCCTGCACAGGTGAAACAGACATTGGCAGATATGGCTTCCGGTGCCTGTGATATTGTTATCGGTACTCATCGTCTGCTCCAGAAAAACATCAAGTTCAAAAATCTTGGCCTGCTGGTGGTAGACGAAGAACAAAGATTTGGTGTTACCCATAAGGAACACATCAAAGAGATGAGTAAAAGCGTCGATGTACTGACGCTTTCGGCTACTCCAATTCCCCGAACCTTGAACATGGCTTTGTCGGGTATTCGTGATATGTCCGTTTTGGAAGAACCCCCACAGGATAGACTTCCCGTGCAGACCTATGTTATGGAGCACGATTGGGGCGTGGTGTGCGATGCCATTGAGCGAGAGCTGCACCGAGGCGGACAGGTATACTACCTGCATAACCGTGTTTCGACCATTGACCGCACTGCCGCAAAACTCATGGAAAAACT
>RCNI01000786.1_pt1 | contig 18596 bp, 14 predicted proteins | sample 2041151 | NCBI WGS metagenome assembly RCNI01 (sample SAMN09708214, study PRJNA481090) | feces metagenome | isolation source: feces | place: Antarctica: Albino Rookery | reverse complement strand
GGAAACCTGCGCAAAGTCTTAGACTGTGCAGCAAACGGTGAACCGATACGCATTTGGGTGAGCAAAAATCCAGACGAGGCGTGCGGCTTATACTGGCTGATTGCTCAGCTGTATCAGGCGGGCATCAAGAAACCGGAAATTACACTGGCTAGTTTGCCTGACTATGTGGAACGACCTGACGGTACCGTAGTGGAATACCAAGGCTGGGGTGAGGTTGCCCCCCACGAAGTAGGTGCTTTCGCAATGAATGGGAAAAAGTTACCTGTAAGCTGCGTGTTTGCGATTGCACAGCGATGGAAAGAGCTACAAGAAGAAAATACTCCGCTTCGTGCGATTCTCAATGGAAAATTGGTTAGTGTTCCAGAAACACAGTACGATTCGTTTGTTCTTCGAGGCTTATCCGAACAAGAAAATGAATTTTACGAGGCTAGCGCTATTGGAAATATTTTAGCGAAGAATCAGCTTGGCGTTGGTGATGCTTGGATTGCACTGCGCATTGAACGGTTTATTGAGCAAGGCCTATTTGAACCGGTGACGGAACCGAAAGAGGGAGAGTGCAGTTACCGACGCATTTTGCGTAAATGTGGAGATAAAGTTACTTCGACGGCCTAATCGAGCACATTTTTCTCAATCATATAGCTAAAAAGCAGGAAACCATTAGACTTCTTGCTTTTATCGTTATCCCCCAAATACGAGATACAACATAACATGGCAGTAACAAAAAACACGGTGTACTAGGTACACCGTGTTTTTTCAAATTCAATTGATTACTCAATGCTAATCATGTAGTAGTAAACAGGCTGGCCGCCGTTTACGGTCATGATTTCAGCATCGGGGAAGGCGGTTGCAACATATGCAGCGGTATTTTCTGCGTCTTCTTCCTTGATGTCTTCACCGTAGTATACGGAGATGATCGAGGGATCGTACTCTGCAATCTTTTCATTCAGTCTGTTCAGAACTGCGTCCAAACTGTCGTCGCTGCCCAGCAGGCCGCCATCAAACAGGGCCAGATACTGACCGGCAGTGATTTCGTGACCGTCGAAGTCGGAGTTACGAGCTGCATAGGTAATCTGTGCAGTGTGGACATCCTGAATGGTTTCGTTGAACATAGCTTCCAGTTCGTCAGCATCACCGGCAGGATCAAAGTTAATCAGTGCGGAGATACCCTGGGGAACAGAGGCGGTGGGAATGACGATAACGCGCTTATCGGTCAGGCGACCTGCCTGCTGCGCTGCCATGATAATGTTCTTATTGTTGGGGAATACAAAAACTGTGTTTGCGGGAGTCTTGTTGACGGCTGCCAGAATATCCTCGGTAGAGGGGTTCATGGTCTGACCGCCGGTAACAACATTATCAGCACCCAATTCCAAGAACAGAGATTCCAGACCGGCACCAGCACATACAGCAACGATGCCCAGTTCCTTTTCTGCTTCGGCAATGGTATCTTCTGCTTCTTCCTGTGCAGTAGATGCACCGCCGGACAGTTCAGTGTGCTGCAAACGCATATTTTCAATCTTTACGGTTACCATCTGACCATAGGTCAGTGCTTCGGTTAGAACCTTACCGGGTTCGTTCGTGTGTACGTGAACCTTGATGATTTCATCGTCGTCTACGCAAACAACGCTGTCGCCGATAGAATTCAGAAATGCACGCAGTTCGTCAGGGTCCTTCTTGGTCTGGCGTTCTACGATAAACTCAGTGCAGTAACCAAAGACAATATCAGCGGTATCGAAGTTGTCGAAATCAGCCTTATCCTGAGGTGCAGCCTTTTCTTCTTCCACTTCAGCAATTTCGGGCATTTCAAAGCGGCCCTGCAGGCTCTCCAGCATTGCTTCGAAAATAATCATGTAGCCCATGCCGCCGGAGTCGACAACGCCTGCCTTTTTCAGAACAGGGTTCAGATTCAGCGTGTCATCCAGTGCAACCTTACCAGCTTCAATAGCGTGGGTGAGGGTGAGTTCTACATCAGCACCGTTAGCAGCAAATTCAACTGCAGCAGCGCTTGCCAGACGAGCAACGGTCAGGATGGTGCCTTCTTTGGGCTTCATAACTGCCTTGTATGCAGCATCTACGCCGTCCTGCATTGCAGCTGCAAACAGCTGTGCGTCTGCCTTTTCTACACCCTTCAGCTTTTTGGAAATACCACGGAACAGCAGAGAAAGGATAACGCCGGAGTTACCTCTTGCGCCACGCAGCATACCGGATGCAACGGTGTTCGCTACATCGGACAGAGTTTCAGGGTTCTTTTTCTTCAGTTCATTCATGGCATTGGTAATGGTCATTGCCATGTTTGTACCAGTGTCACCATCGGGAACGGGGAACACGTTCAAATCGTTCAACTGCTGCTTTCTTGCATTCAGCGCTGCACCAGCGCAGAGAACCATGGATTTAAACGCCTGGCCGTCAATGTATTCAATCATGTGTTTTCCTCCGATTAACCAAGCATCATTGTGTCAACAAAAATATCAACACGGCTTACGGGAACACCAGTAGCATTGGCGACCTTGTAGCTGACTTCTTTCATGATTTCGCTGCAGATTGCGGAAATGTTGACACCCTGGTCAACTGCAATGTGCAGTTCAATAATCAAATCGTTGTTTTCGCCGTACTTTACGACGACGCCTTTTGACATAGATTCTCTCTTGAGCAGCTGGAAAATACCTTCCTTATTCTTACCTGCCATGCCCTTTACGCCGAAGCAGTTGGTTGCGGCGTCGCCTGCGAGGTTAGAAAATACTTCTCTGGAGATACTGATGTGGCCGTTATTGTTATCGATGCTCACCATATCGTGATGCTCCTTTCAATATAGCAATTTGAGTTGATTCATTTTAATGTACAATCAGTGCGTATTATAGTCTATTTATACAAAAAGTACAAGCACTTTTTGTGTCTTAAAGGAAGAGACCTTCTGAATTTGCGATGAATTTGATACATTCTAATCTTGTTGCACAAAATCAAACTATTTATAATAGTAAAATTTAGACAAAAATATAACACAAATATTTTACAACTGGTGACAAATATGCTATACTTTCAGCGTGAGTGTCAACATTACAATATTAGATACATAAAATCTAGGAGATGAATGTATGATTAAGAAAAGAAGACTCGAAACAATGGACGGTAATACCGCCGCTGCTCACGTATCTTATGCATACACTGAAGTAGCTGCTATTTACCCCATTACCCCCTCTAGCCCCATGGCTGACTCTGTTGACCAGTGGGCTGCACAGGGCAGAAAGAACATTTTCGGTACCACAGTTAAGGTTCAGGAAATGCAGGCAGAATCCGGCGCAGCAGGTGCAGTTCACGGCTCTCTGAACGCTGGTGCTCTGACCACCACTTACACCGCATCTCAGGGCTTGCTCCTGATGATCCCCAACATGTACAAGATCGCTGGCGAACTGCTGCCCTGCGTATTCCATGTTACTGCTCGTGCAGTTGCATCTCACGCTCTGAGCATTTTCGGCGATCACAGCGATATTTACGCTTGCCGTCAGGTTGGTTTTGCTATGCTGGCTGAAAGCAACGTTCAGGAAGTAATGGACCTGTCTCCTGTTGCTCATCTGGCTACCATCAAGGGCCGCGTACCTTTCGTAAACTTCTTCGATGGTTTCCGTACTTCTCACGAACTGCAGAAGATCGAAGTTTGGGATTACGAAGATCTGGCTGATATGTGCGATATGGAAGCTGTTGAAGCTTTCCGTGCACGTGCACTGAACCCCGAACACCCCACCATGCGTGGTTCTCACGAAAATGGCGACATTTTCTTCCAGCACCGCGAAGCTTCCAACGCTTACTACGATGCTATTCCCGGCATTGTAGAAGAATACATGGGCAAGGTTAACGAAAAGCTGGGTACCAACTACCAGCTGTTCAACTACTACGGCGCTCCCGACGCAGATCGCGTTATCGTAGCTATGGGCTCCATCTGCGACGTAGCAGAAGAAGTTATCGACTACCTGACCGCTCAGGGCGAAAAGGTTGGTCTGGTAAAGGTACGTCTGTTCCGTCCTTTCCGTGCAGACAAGCTGGTTGAAGCTATTCCTGCAACCGCTAAGAAGATCGCTGTTCTGGACCGTACCAAGGAACCCGGCGCACAGGGCGAACCTCTGTACCTGGATGTTGTTACCGCTCTGGCACAGGCTGGCCGTATGTCCGACCTGAAGGTTATCGGTGGTCGTTACGGTCTGGGCTCCAAGGATACTCCTCCTTCCTCTGTTTTCGCAGTATACGAAGAAATGAAGAAGGACGCTCCCAAGATGCAGTTCACTCTGGGCATCAACGACGACGTTACTCACATGTCTCTGCCCGAAGTTCCTGCTCCCAACACTGCTGCAGTTGGCACCGTAGAATGCAAGTTCTGGGGTCTGGGCGGCGACGGTACCGTTGGTGCAAACAAGAACTCCATCAAGATCATTGGTGACCACACCGATAAGTACGTTCAGGCTTACTTCCAGTATGACTCCAAGAAGACCGGCGGTGTTACCATTTCTCACTTGAGATTCGGCGATAACCCCATCAAGTCTCCTTACTATATTAATAAGGCTGACTTCGTTGCTTGCCACACTCCTGCTTACATCACCAAGGACTTCCCCATTGTTCGTGACGTTAAGCCCGGTGGCGTATTCCTGGTTAACTGCCAGTGGAACGACGAAGAACTGGCTCACCACCTGAGTGCTAATGCAAAGCAGTACATTGCTAAGAACAACATTCAGCTGTACACCATTAACGCTATCGACCTGGCAATGCAGATCGGCATGGGCAAGCGCACCAACACCATTCTGCAGTCCGCATTCTTTGCTCTGGCAAACGTAATGCCTCAGGAAGAAGCTATCAACTACATGAAGAAGGCTGCAACTAAGTCCTACCTGAAGAAGGGCCAGGATGTTGTTGACCTGAACCATAAGGCTATCGACCTGGGTGCTACCGCATTCCACAAGGTTGAAGTTCCCGCTGACTGGGCTAATGCTGTTGACCACACTGAAGCTGCAGAAGAAAAGGGTTCCGCTAAGCTGATGAAGCAGGTTAAGAACATCATGAATCCCGTTGGCAAGATGGACGGCGATGCTCTGCCTGTATCCGCATTTGCTGAACATGTTGACGGTACCTTCGAACTGGGCGCAGCTGCTCACGAAAAGCGCGGCGTTTCCGTTCTGGTTCCCGAATGGAATGCTGACAAGTGCATCCAGTGCAACAACTGTTCTTATGTTTGCCCCCACGCTACCATTCGTGCATTTGCTCTGACTGAAGAAGAAGCAGCTGCTGCTCCTGCTCAGGCTAAGATGCGCGATGTTAAGGCTGGTAAGGGCAAGGGCGTTTACAAGTTCGCTCTGGCTGTATCTCCTCTGGACTGCATGGGTTGTGGCGTATGTGCAGGCGTATGTCCTGTTAACGCTCTGGAAATGGTTGCTATGGAATCTCAGGCTGAACAGCAGCCCGTATTCGATTACATGGTTGACGCTGTTTCCGAAAAGAAGGATATGAGCGACGACACCGTTAAGGGCAGCCAGTTCAAGCAGCCCTACCTGGAGTTCTCTGGCTCTTGCGCAGGTTGTGCAGAAACCAGCTACGCTCGTCTGGTAACTCAGCTGTTCGGCGATCACATGATGATCTCCAACGCTACCGGTTGCTCCTCCATCTGGGGCGGCCCCGCAGCAACTTCTCCCTACACCGTAAACAAGGAAGGCAAGGGTCCCGCATGGGCTAACTCCCTGTTCGAAGATAACGCAGAACACGGTCTGGGCATGTATCTGGGTCAGAAGAAGATCCGTGACGATATCAAGACTGATATTGAATACATTGCTGAAAACGGCACCGATGCTGCTAAGGTAGAAGCTGCTAAGGAATACCTGGCAACTTACAACGATGGCGAAGCTAACCAGGAAGCTACCAAGAAGTTCTTGGCTGCTATGGAAGCTGCTCCCGCTGATAACGAACGTTACGCTCGTATCATGGATAAGAAGGATTACCTGAACAAGAAGTCCTGCTGGATCTTCGGCGGCGACGGTTGGGCATTCGACATCGGTTACGGCGGTCTGGACCACGTTCTGGCTTCCGGCGAAGACGTTAACGTATTCGTATTCAACACCGAAGTTTACTCCAACACCGGTGGTCAGGCTTCTAAGGCATCCGGCATTGGCCAGGTTGCTCAGTTTGCTGCTGCTGGTAAGGAAATCAAGAACAAGTCCCTGACCGAAATGGCTATGACCTATGGTTACGTTTACGTTGCACAGATTGCAATGGGCGCTAACATGGCTCAGACCCTGAAGGCTATCAAGGAAGCAGAAGCATACCCCGGTCCTTCTCTGATTGTTGCATACGCACCTTGCGAAATGCACTCCATCAAGGGCGGCATGGAAAACTGCCAGTCCGAAATGAAGAAGTCCGTAGAATGCGGCTACTGGAACCTGTTCCGCTTCAATCCTGCTGCTGAAGGTGACAAGTTCATCGTTGACAGCAAGGAACCCAAGGACGGCTACCGTGACTTCCTGATGAACGAAGCTCGTTACTCCAGACTGACTCGTGAGTTCCCCGACAGAGCAGACCGCCTGTTCGAGGCTTCCGAAGCTAACGCAAAGGCTCGTTACGAACACCTGCTGAAGCTGAAGGAAATGTACTCCAAGTAAGATTGGTGCTTCGGCAAATCAATAAAATTCTACACAGGAGTGCTTCGGCACTCCTGTGTTTTTTCCTACTCTGACACAATGGACGTTATGTTACAGCCTTTATTGAAAAATAGCAAAAATGCTATTGACATTTCGTCAATATGATGTAAAATAATATGGCTTGTGTCACACAAGTAAAATCCTTGCTCTCGTGGAAGAACGAGGGCCAATTATGCCCATAAGGAGGTGCAGTAATGGCTAAAATTAGCGAAAAGTACGAAGTGATGTACATCATCAACCCCAACGTTGGTGAAGAAGGCATTGCAAATCTCGTTGAGAAGTTCAAGACGCTGATCGAGCAGAACGGCACAATCGATGAGATGGAGGAAATGGGTAAGCGCAAGCTGGCTTACGACATTAACTACATTTCTGAAGGTTACTACGTTCTGGTTAAGTTCACCAGCGATCCCAGCTTCCCCGCAGAACTGGATCGTGTTTTCGGTATCACCGAAGGTATCCTGCGTAGCCTGATTACTCTGCGTGCAGAATAATTAAGGAGTAAGAGATGCTGAATCACATCACTATCATGGGACGTCTTACTCGTGACCCTGAGTTGCGTTACACCCAGTCCCAGACCCCCGTTGCATCCTTCACCCTGGCTGTTGACCGTGATTTCTCCGGCCGTGACGGTGGTGAAAGACAGACTGACTTCATCGACTGTGTCGCATGGCGTCAGACCGCTGAATTCGTAAACAAGTATTTCACTAAGGGTAGCATGGCTGTTGTAGCCGGCCGCCTGCAGATTCGTGATTGGACTGATCGCGACGGTAACAAGCGCAGAAGCGCAGAAGTTGTTGCTGAAAATGTATACTTTGGCGAATCCAAGCGCCGCGAAGAAGGTGCTCCCGCTCGTCGTGAGTCCTATGGCGGCAATAGCTACAACAACGACCGTGGTAACAGCTACGGTGGCGGTAATAGCTATAATAGCGGTAATTCCAGTAACTATGGCGGTAACAGCGGCTACGGTCGCAGCACTTCCGCATTTGCTGAACTGGAAGATGATGACGGAGATCTGCCGTTCTAATTGAGCGGCGGATAATCATTAAACATTATTGACACTAAAAAGGAGGTTATGACCTTGGCATTCGATAAGAACATGAAGAATCGTAAGCGTAGAAAGGTTTGCCAGTTCTGTGTAGACAAGAGCACTTACATTGACTACAAAGATACTGCTAAGCTGAGAAGATACATGTCCGACCGCAGCAAGATTCTGCCCCGTCGTGCAACTGGTACCTGCGCAATGCACCAGCGTGAACTGACTGAAGCTATCAAGCGCGCACGTCAGATCGCTCTGCTGCCCTACGTTACCGATTAATTTTCGATACACTAAATCCCACTGAGTACTCGGTGGGATTTTTTTGCTTTTGCCTTTGAATATAGACAAAAGTCCATCAGTTGAGAACAAGTTGAGTGTCTATGCACACAATCACCAAAGAAATCATGGAAACACTCTAATAATCTACAAAAAAATCTATTGAAGTGCATCAGTTTTTCTTATATGATAATAAGGTAAACTAGACTTTTTATTCGACAAATAATTCTTGAAAGAGAGGCGTCTACTGATGAAAAAAGTTGGTATTATGATGGGTAGTGACAGTGACCTGCCCGTAGTAAAAAAAGCTATTGATACCCTTAAGGATTTCGAAGTACCTTACGAAGTACATATTTATTCTGCACATAGAACTCCAGAACAGGCACGAGAATTTGCGGTGAATGCACGCGCAAATAATTTTGGTGCTATTATTTGTGCGGCTGGCATGGCTGCACACTTGGCTGGCGCTATTGCAGCTAATACAACTCTGCCGGTTATTGGTATTCCCATGCGTTCCGGTGCTCTCGACGGCGTTGATGCGCTCTATTCTACCGTTATGATGCCCTCTGGTATCCCAGTGGCTACTGTAGCGATTGACGGAGCTGTCAATGCCGCTTTGCTTTCCATTGAAATGTTAGCTATTACTGATGAAACTCTGGCTAAAAAGCTGGACGATAAACGTGCTGCTGATACTGCAAAGGTTCTGGCTAAGAACGCAGCAGCAGAGGCTGAATTTAATCACTAATTGCCTTAGGAGGCGTAGATGGTAGATTTACAGTTAATTGAACAGCTGCCAAACAAAAATATTTATGCAACCGATGATCCGCAGATTCTTCGTGTAGAATTCACCGGACCATACGCTGCATTCCATAATAATCTCAGCTGTTTCTTGTTTGAAGGACTGCGAGATGAAGTTACCTGCCATTATGTTGGTCAGGTGTCTCAGACCGAGATGGATGTGGTAAAACTCAGAAACATTCCCATTACCTTTACGGTCGATGGTGGAGTTGCGCCTGAAATTACTTATACAAAGACAGACGTCGGTGAAGATGTTTTTGTCACTCGTGAAGAAATTTTGGATTGCGGTCTGCTGACGGAAGATGCACTGGAAAATATGGAGGAAACCTCACTCCATGTTAATGAAGTGCTGTATGACCTTTTTTCTGAAAAAGGCATTATTTTGGCAAACATTAGTTTTACTTACGGCTACATTGCGGAACATTTTGTTGTTCTGGCAGGTGAGCTGACTACAGAAACAATGTGTCTATTGGATCCCGAAACCGGACTTCGCCTAGATCCAAAGACGATGGATAACGCATATAATATTATACTGGAACGCATGAACGGCTAATCATCTGTGTTGCCGGTTACTTGGCAACCGTTACATCGAAAGGAATGGATGGCTCCTATGGAAATGGACAAGCTGAAAGAAGAATGTGGCGTATTTGGAATTTTCAGTCCAGAAAAGACTGATGTGGCAAGTGCTGCATACTATGCACTGTATGCTTTGCAGCATAGAGGACAGGAAAGTGCAGGCATCGTAGTTAATGATGATGGTGTATTTACTGACTACAAAGATTTAGGTTTAGTGAACGAGGTATTTACACCGGATATTCTCCACAAACTGGGTGAGGGCAATATGGCTGTTGGTCACTGCAATTATGGTACGACCAGCGGCAACAATCGTGCCAATGCACAGCCGATTGTAGTGAACCACATGAAGGGCCGTATGGCTCTTGCAAACAACGGTTGCCTGGTGAATGCAAAGCAGCTGCGTGAAAAGCTGGAACTGGAAGGCTCGATTTTCCATTCCACCAGTGATGCGGAACTGATTAGCACGATTATTATTCGTGAACGATTGAACTGCGGTTCTATTGAAGAGGCAGTTAATCGTGCGATGAGTCACTTGGAAGGCGCTTATTCTCTGGTTGTGATGAGCCCTGCTAAGATGTTGGCTGTCCGCGACGAACTGGGCATGCGTCCTTTGTGCTATGGCTTGCGAAATGATGGCAGCTATATCGTTGCATCGGAGAGCTGTGCACTGGATGCAGTAGGCGCTAAGTTTGTTCGTGACATTGAACCCGGTGAAATTGTACTGTTTGACCGTAATGGCGTACAGTCTATCCGTGACCATTGCGGTAAGCGTGAACCTCGTCTGTGCGTATTTGAATATATTTACTTTGCTCGTCCTGATTCCGTAATTAACGGTTGCAGCGTACACGATGCTCGTGTACAGGCTGGTAAGTTCTTGGCTCAGGAGCATCCCATTGATGCGGACATTGTTATTGGTGTTCCCGATTCTGGTTTGGATGCTGCCCTGGGCTATTCTATGGAGTCCGGTATTCCTTATGAAATTGGCTTTTTGAAAAATAAATACATCGGCAGAACCTTTATTGTTCCCGGACAGAAAGTGCGTGAGGATAAGGTTCGCATTAAGCTGAATCCGATTGCTAGCGTAATTAAGGGCAAGCGTGTAGTCGTTGTTGACGACTCCATTGTTCGTGGCACAACGAGCGAACGCATTGTAAAAACTTTGCGTGAAGCCGGTGCGAAGGAAGTACATATGATGATTTCTTCACCTCCGTTTATCAATACTTGCTACTATGGCACGGATATTGATGAACAGGATAACCTAGTAGCTTGCAACCATACTCTGGAAGAAATTACGCAGATGCTGGATGTGGACAGCGTTCACTACCTGAGCGTTGAACATGCAAGACTTCTGACGGGTAAAGATACCGGTTTCTGCTGTGGCTGCTTCACAAGCGAATATCCCACGGAAGTACCCGCAGAAAAGAATGTATTTCGTTTCCAGAAAAAGCTGTCTGAAGTAAAAAAATAAGTCTCTTTCGCAGAATCAAATATCATAAGGATGTGAACTATGCAGATTAAACCACCCTTTGTTTTGTCTGTCGCTGCCGGACTGTTTATTGGTATCGGTGGCACAGTGTTTCTCTCTTGCGACAATCGTGTTGTGGGGGCAATATTATTTTCTGTAGCGTTGCTGTCTATTTGTTATTTGGGACTGTTTTTGTTCACCGGTAAAATCGGCTACATTGCTGTGCAGCATGATAAACAGAGTGTTGTTTCAGTGATTGTAACACTGATTGGTAATATTTTAGGTACTCTTACAGCAGGTTTGCTCACGGGCTATATGAAACCTGCTGTAATTGAAACAGCACGCGGTTTATGTGAAAATAAGCTGCTGCTGGCACCAATGCAGGTAGTTGTTGCAGGTGTTTTCTGTGGAATACTGATGTATACCGCAGTTGAACTGTTTAAAACAAACAACACGCCTGTGGGAATTTTCTTCTGCGTGCCTGTATTTATTCTTGCCGGATTTGAACACTCGATTGCAGATATGTATTACTTCTTTACAGCAAGAATGTTTACTGGGGAAGTGCTGGTATTTCTGCTGTTGGTTGTTTTTGGTAATACCATCGGCGGTATGCTCGTTCCCTGGCTAAAAAAAGTGGCAGGTGTGTAATATGACAAAAACTAAAATTGCCGTATTCGTTTCTGGCGGCGGTACCAATTTGCAGGCACTGATTGATGCACAGCATTCTGGAGTCCTGCACAGTGGCGAAATTGTGCTGGTTGTGGCAAGTAATCCCAATGCCTATGCACTGGAACGAGCTAAAAAGGCAGGTATTCCAAGTGTTGTCTGCTCCAGAAAGGCGCTGGGCAGTCAGGAAGCATTTGAACATGCAATTTCTACTCAGCTCAAAGAATATGGCGTTGAGCTGATTGTATTGGCTGGATTTATGAGCATTCTCAGCGAAGAATTTACTAAGCAGTGGCCTGAACGCATTATCAATGTGCATCCATCGCTGATTCCGTCTTTCTGCGGAAAGGGCTATTTTGGATTGAAGGTTCACGAACAGGCGCTGGCCTACGGTGTTAAGGTTACCGGCGCTACTGTACATTTTGTTAATGAAATTCCCGACGGTGGCAAAATTATTGCGCAGAAAGCCGTAGAGATTTTAGACGGAGACACTCCGGAAGTGCTGCAAAAGCGCGTAATGGAACAGGCTGAATGGATTATTTTGCCCCAGTCAGCCGAGAAGATATCCTACGAAATTGCAAAGGAGAAAGGTGTATGAAATTGCTCGATATTAAGACAAGACTTCAAGAAACCAGCTATCCTGGTAGAGGAATTATCTTAGGTAGAAGCGCAGATAACCAGAAAGCGGTTATTGCCTATTTTATCATGGGCAGAAGTGTAAACAGCCGCAACCGTATCTTTGAAGAAACAGCTGATGGTATCCGCACGAAGGCTTTCGATGAAAGCAAGATGGAAGATCCCAGTTTGATTATTTACCACCCTGTCCGCGTAGTCGGTGGTGACACCATTGTGACCAATGGTGACCAGACCGATACTGTTCGTGACTTCCTGGTAGAAGGCAAGACCTTTGAAGAATCCCTGCGTACCCGTGAATTCGAGCCAGACCACCCCAACTATACTCCTCGCATTTCCGGCGTTGTTGCGCCGAATGGCAGCTACAAGATGTCTATTCTCAAGAGCATGGATGGTGATCCTTCCTGCTGCTGCCGCTACTTCTATGAATACGATAAGCCCCAGGCCGGCGTTGGCCACTTTATCCACACCTATCAGGGTGATGGAAACCCTCTGCCTTCTTTTGAAGGTGAGCCTGAACGCATCGCACTGGATTGCGCAGATGCTCAGAGCTTTGCTTCCCAGCTGTGGGAAAATCTGAACGAAGAAAATAAGGTAAGCCTGTTTGTTCGTTACATTGACTTGGCAAACGGCGAGACTGAAACCGTGATTATCAATAGACATAAATAAGGCGGTGTACATATGAAGAATCTGGAACTAAAGTACGGTTGTAACCCCAATCAGAAACCCTCTTCCATTTATGTAAATGATGGCAGAGATTTGCCCATTGAAGTCCTCAATGGCCGTCCTGGCTACATCAACTTTATGGACGCACTAAACTCTTGGCAGCTGGTTAAGGAACTGAAAGAAGCTACCGGTCTGCCTGCTGCTGCGTCCTTTAAGCATGTTTCTCCTGCCGGTGCAGCAGTTGGTCTGCCTCTGAGCGATGTGGACAAGCAGATTTACTTTGTCGATGAACAGGCTGAACTGAGCCCCATTGCTTGTGCATATATTCGTGCTCGTGGTGCTGACCGTTTGTGTTCTTACGGTGACTGGGCTGCACTGTCTGATACCTGCGATGCAGCTACTGCAGCCTACTTGAAGAATGAAGTTTCCGACGGCATTATCGCTCCTGATTTTACCGAGGAAGCTCTGGAAATCCTCAAGACCAAGAAAAAGGGCAACTACAATGTTGTAAAGATTGACCCCAATTATGTACCTGCTCCTCAGGAACACAAAGATGTGTTCGGTATTACCTTTGAACAGGGCAGAAACAATTTCAAAATCAACAGAGAACTGCTGACAAACATTGTTTCGGAAAACAAGGATCTGCCCGAACAGGCAATCATTGATATGATTGTTGCACTGATTACCCTGAAGTACACCCAGTCGAACTCCGTTTGCTATGTTAAGAACGGACAGGCTATCGGCGTTGGCGCAGGCCAGCAGAGCCGTATCCACTGCACCAGACTGGCTGGCAACAAGGCAGACAACTGGTATATTCGTCAGCATCCCAAAGTTTTGGGCTTGCAGTTCGTGGATGATATTCGCCGTCCCGACCGTGACAACGCAATTGATGTTTACACTTCCGATGAATATGAAGATGTTCTGGCTGATGGTGTATGGCAGACGAAGTTCAAGGTTAAGCCCGAAGTTCTGACTCTGGAAGAAAAGAAGGCTTGGATTGCTACGCAGTCCGGCGTTACTGTTGGCAGTGACGCATTTTTCCCCTTTGGTGACAATGTGGAACGTGCTAGAAAGTCCGGCGTACAGTACATTGCTGAACCCGGCGGCAGTATCCGTGATGATAACGTGATTGAAACTGCGAACAAGTACGGTATGGTGCTGGCCTTCACCGGTATGCGCCTGTTCCACCACTAATTGGAGGGTAATGATGAAGCTTATGGTTATCGGTGGTGGCGGTAGAGAACATGCCATCATCAAGAGTCTAAAAAAGAATCCCGAAGTGACCGATATTTTTGCACTGCCCGGCAACGGCGGCATTGCCGCTGATGCAGTCTGCGTAGATATTGGCGCAAAGGACATTGAAGCACAGGTTCGCTTTGCGCAGGAAAACGGCATTGACTTTGCGGTTGTTGCTCCTGACGATCCTCTGGTTTTGGGTGCTGTTGATGCACTGGAAGCTGTTGGCGTGCCTTGCTTTGGCCCCAATAAGGCTGCTGCAATTCTGGAAGGCAGCAAGGTTTTCTCTAAGAACCTGATGAAAAAGTACGGTATTCCTACTGCAGCATATGAAGTATTCTCCGATGCTGCAGAAGCACTGAAGTATCTGGAAACCGCTCCCATTCCTACGGTTATTAAGGCTGACGGTCTGGCTTTGGGTAAGGGCGTAATCATTGCACAGACGCTGGAAGAAGCTAAGGATGCAGTTATGTCCATTATGGAGGACAAGAAGTTTGGTGCTAGCGGCAACCAGATTGTTATTGAAGAATTCCTCACCGGTCCCGAAGTTTCTGTGCTGTCCTTTACAGACGGCAAGGTTGTTGTTCCTATGATTTCTTCTATGGACCACAAGCGTGCACACGATAACGATGAAGGTCTGAACACCGGTGGTATGGGTACGATTGCACCGAATCCTTACTACACTGACGCCGTTGCAGAACGCTGCATGCAGGAAATCTTCCTGCCGACCATTAAGGCAATGAATGCTGAAGGCAGAACCTTTAAGGGCTGCTTGTACTTCGGCTTGATGCTTACCCCCAATGGCCCGAAGGTGATTGAATACAACTGCCGCTTTGGCGATCCCGAAACACAGGTTGTGCTGCCTTTGCTGGATAGTGACCTGCTGACCATTATGCAGGCTTGCGCTGCCGGCACTCTGGCAGATGTTGAAGTTAAGTTTGCGGATAAGAGCGCTTGCTGCGTAGTTATGGCAAGCAAGGGCTATCCCGAGGCTTACGAGAAGGGTTATGAAATTACCGTGGACGCAGACTGCGATGCAGATGTGTTTGTGGCAGGGGCAAAGCTGGAAAATCAGCAGCTGCTGACAAATGGTGGACGAGTTCTGGGTGTCGTTAAGACGGCATCGACACTTGCTGAAGCCGTTGAGCTTGCTTACGCTCAGGTAGAAAAAGTACATTTTGAAAACGCATTTTACAGACACGATATTGGCGCTAAGGCTTTGAAGGCTGGCCAGTAATAAATATAGAGGTGATATAAAATGGTTTATCGCGTATATGTGGAAAAGAAACCCGGTTTGCGACACAGCGCAGACTCTCTGAAGGAAGAAATCCGCGCATTCCTTGGAATCAAGGAACTGACCGACTTGCGTCTGTTCAACCGCTACGATGTGGAACACATTGACCAGGACCTGTTTAAGTATGCAGTAGGTACTGTATTCTCCGAACCTCAGCAGGACGTTGTTTACGACGTTCTTCCCGAAACTGATGCAACTGTATTCGCTGTGGAATATCTGCCCGGTCAGTATGACCAGAGAGCGGACAGCGCTGCACAGTGCATTCAGATTATTTCTCAGGGCAATCGCCCCACTGTTCGTACTGCAAGAGTGTATATGCTGTACGGTAACTTGACCGAACAGCAGATTGCTGATATTCGTAAGTATGTAATTAACCCCGTAGAAAGCCGTGAGGCTTCTCTGGAAATGCCTGACTGCTTGGACGTACAGTATGACATTCCTGAGACGGTAGAGACACTCAATGGCTTCCGTGAACTGGAAGAAGATGGTCTGCAGGAGTTTATCCGCAGCCACGGTCTGGCTATGGACTTGGGCGATATTACTTGCTGCCGTGACTACTTCCGCAGTGAGCACCGTGACCCCACCATTACGGAAATCAAGATGATCGATACCTACTGGTCCGATCACTGCCGTCACACTACGTTCAACACCATTATTGATCGTGTTGAATTTGAAGACGATGTGCTGAAGGCTGCATACGAGGAGTATCTGGCAACCAGAGAGTCTATCGGCAGAGTTAAGCCTGTTACCCTGATGGATATTGGCACAATTGCGGTTAAGTATCTGAGAGCAAACGGCGAGCTGCAGAAGCTGGACGAGTCCGAAGAAATTAACGCTTGCACCGTAAAAATCAAGGTGGAGATTGAAGGCGAACAGCAGGACTGGCTGTTGCTGTTTAAGAACGAAACCCACAACCATCCTACGGAAATCGAACCTTTCGGTGGTGCAGCAACCTGCATCGGTGGTGCTATTCGTGACCCCCTGTCCGGCAGAAGCTATGTCTATGGCGCTATGCGCGTTACCGGTGCTGCGGATCCGCTGAAGCCTGTTGAAGAAACTCTGAAGGGCAAGCTGCCTCAGCGTAAGATTGTAACTACTGCTGCTGCAGGTTATTCCTCTTACGGCAACCAGATTGGTCTGGCTACCGGTCAGGTTGACGAACTGTACCACGATGGTTACGCTGCAAAGCGTATGGAAGTTGGCGCAGTTATTGCAGCTGCTCCTGCTGAAAACGTTCGTCGTGAACGCCCTGAACCCGGCGATGTAATCGTTCTGCTGGGTGGTAGAACCGGCCGTGATGGCTGCGGCGGCGCTACCGGCTCTTCTAAGAGCCACACTGTGGAATCTCTGGAAAACTGCGGTGCAGAAGTTCAGAAGGGTAATGCTCCTGAAGAACGTAAGCTGCAGCGTCTGTTCCGTAACCCCGAAGCTTCTCGCCTGATTAAGCGCTGCAACGACTTCGGTGCAGGCGGTGTTTCTGTTGCTGTTGGCGAACTGGCTGACGGTCTGGACATTGACCTGAACATGGTACCCAAGAAGTACGATGGTCTGGACGGCACAGAACTGGCTATTTCCGAATCTCAGGAACGTATGGCTGTTGTGGTTGAAGCTAAGGATGCTGCTCGTTTCTGCGAACTGGCTGAAAAGGAAAACCTTGAGGTTTCTAAGATTGCAACTGTTAAGGCTGACCGCCGTTTGACCATGACCTGGAACGGCAGAACCATTTGTGATATTTCTCGTGACTTCCTGGATACGAACGGTGCAGAAAAGCATATTACCGTTCAGCCTGCTGCACCTAAGGCATGGGCTAAGGAAATCCCCGCAGATTTTGCATCTGCATACACCGCACTGGCTGGCAATCTGAATGTTTGCTCTAAGCGTGGCCTGAGCGAACGTTTTGACTCCACTATTGGTGCCGGCACTGTTCTGATGCCCTTCGGCGGCAAGTACCAGCAGACCCCCATTCAGGCAATGGTACACAAGGTTTCTGTGGAAGAAAAGCACACCAATACCTGCTCTCTCATGAGCTGGGGCTTTAACCCTTACATTGCAGAAAACAGCCCCTATCATTCCGCATTCCTGGCTGTTGTTGAATCTGCAGCTAAGCTGGTAGCAACCGGCGCTAAGTTTGAAGATGTATACCTGTCTTTCCAGGAATACTTCGAAAAGCCCAATCAGGATCCCAAGCGTTGGGGCAAGCCTTTTGCTGCACTGTTGGGTGCATTCATGGCACAGAAGCAGCTGCACATTGCAGCTATTGGCGGTAAGGACTCCATGTCCGGTACTTTTGAACATCTGGATGTTCCTCCCACGCTGATTAGCTTTGCCGTTACTACGGAAATGGTGGATCACATTGTATCCAACGAATTTAAGGCTGCAGGTCATCAGGTTGTACTGCTGAAGCCTGAAGTAGACGAAGAAGGCCTGCCCAAGGCTGAGAGCCTGATGGCTTTGTTTGATACCGTTCATGCACTGACTTCCACCGGCAAGGCTGTTGCAGCATACACTCCCACTTTTGGTGGCGTTGCAGAAGCAGTGATGAAGATGTGCTTCGGCAATATGCTGGGCTTCAAGTACAACGATGCAGTGACCGCAGAAGACCTGTTCGGCTACAACTACGGCGCATTCGTTCTGGAACTGGCAGAGGGTGTTGAACCTATGGGTCTGGTACTGGGCGAAACCACTGAAGCACAGGAAATCGTAAAGGGTGCGGACAAGCTGTGCCTGAACGAGCTGCTGGCTGTTTACGAAGGCAAGCTGGAACCCGTTTACCCCTGCAACATTCCTATGGAAGAAAAGGAAATCCCTGCATTTAACTTTACTGCTTCCAGCTACCCTGCTCCTGCAATTAAGGTAGCTAAGCCCAAGGCAATCATTCCCGTATTCCCCGGTACCAACTGCGAATTTGATACCGCTAAGGCTCTGCGTGATGCAGGTGCAGATCCTGAAATTATTGTAATCAAGAATATGACTCCTGCTGCAATCACCGAAAGCGTTGATTACTTCGCAAAGGCTATTGCACAGAGCCAGATTGTCTTTATTCCCGGCGGCTTCTCCGGCGGCGACGAACCCGATGGCAGCGCAAAGTTTATTACGGCATTCTTCCGCAATGCACAGGTAAAGGACGCTGTTCATGAACTGCTGAAGAACCGTGATGGTCTGATGGCCGGCATCTGCAACGGTTTCCAGGCATTGATTAAGCTGGGTCTGGTACCTTACGGCGAAATCATCGACACTGATGAAAACTGCCCCACCTTGACCTTCAACACCATTGGTCGTCAC
>RCNI01001138.1_pt1 | contig 18598 bp, 15 predicted proteins | sample 2041151 | NCBI WGS metagenome assembly RCNI01 (sample SAMN09708214, study PRJNA481090) | feces metagenome | isolation source: feces | place: Antarctica: Albino Rookery | reverse complement strand
TGTTACTTTGCAATTTAGCTAATGCAGTGGATATTGCCCGACGCTTCCAATGCAAATTGAACTATGACTCCTTGATAGAAAACTATAAGTCCGATGGAGCTACCAAGATTAGTCGACGAGCACTATATAAAATATTGAATCAGGTGCTTCGACCTGGGGTGACCTACTACGACATCATCTTCGGCAAGAAAATCGGGAATAGTTTTCGGAGTATCGAATCTCAAGTTAAAACTAAAATTCTTGAAACGACTGTCGAGTATATTACAAGGATCAAAACAATTGTGGATCATGAATTGAGTGAGCGTGATGCTCGACTCCTTCAAAAAGATCGGAAGGTCACTTATTGTTTCATTTATAAACAAGGGAAGTTTGCAGACGAGATGAGCTACAACACATTTGTAAAATTATGTCGAGCAAACGGAATCAAATCCGATTTCAGTCATCGCATCAAAATCAATCATAAAAATGTTCAGAGAAAGAAAGCTCGGGACAAAATCATGAAAATGACAATGAAAGATATTAAGACCAAGGAAGAGACTAAATTTGTTGAAAAACCTAATATTTGCGTTCAATTAAGTCCTGAACTAAAAGAAGGAATCAAGAAAATTCAGAAGATGATGGCCGAAGATAACTTCATTAAAATCAACAAAACCGAGAAAAAAGCATTAAAATTCGGTGAATGTGTTGAAATTGATGCTTGTTCACACCGATTTATCAATGAAAAGCTCATGACTGAATATATTGCTGTTGACAGTTCAACAGGAATGATCCTAGCTAGACATTTTGAAGAAACTGAAACAACCGAAGGGTATGTATGTCTTCTCTTTAGTCTTCTTACGACGTATGGAGTCCCAAAAGAAATCCGAGCTGACCGACGAACTACATTTTGAAAAAATGGAGATCTTGTCAACACCCCATTAATTAATGCCTTAAAATCATTGAATTGTAAATTCTATTGTAGTTCCAACCCAAAATTTAAATCTAATGTGGAAAGAGCCTTTGGTACCATTCAAAGTGAACGAATCCAAGAAATCGCCTTCTTAGGTATTAACACAATAGAAGAATACAACGCTTACATGGATGCCAAAAATGAGGAACAGAATCAAAAATACTTAAGTGAAAATCCAATCAAAGAAAATGTTTTCACCCAATATACCGTAGAACAAATTAAAGCTCGTTTTATTCAACAATTTACAAGAGTCGTCACTTCAGGACTCACGGTAACCATTAACGGAGTCCACTATGAAGTCTTAGGTAGTGACGGAAAAACCCGAATGCGATTTAGAAAGAAATTAACCATCTACGAATCCTACCTTAACCAAGGTGTTTACTGAATCAAGGAAGGAAGCGAAAAAATTTACCTCACAAAATTAGTCGGATTCTATAATCCAGAACGAGCGTTCCAACTTGATGAATGATATAGAATCAGAACGAAAATGATGAAGCTTGACGAAATGTATATGAAAAAATTGTGTACAGAAGAAGAATATAGAACAAGAATGACACACTATAAAAAAATTATGGTCGATTTAGAAACCCAGCTAGGTGACAACCGACCACAAGACATATAATTTTTTATATTATATCATTTGTGAACTTTTATAAAATCTTTGACACCTAAAATCACCAACAATCCCCATGTGATTTCACTTCCTTACAAGCAGAGTTAATCAAGTAGGGTTAACTTGATTGAGACTATAATATAAGTATTTAAGTAATAGTTAAGTAACTAACTGGGGTTGGTTACTTTTTGTAACTTTATAGGAGGGATTGTATGACCAGTGATAAAAAACGACCTAAACCCTTATTCTCACGGGGGAATGTTAAATATATTTGGATTCTGGAATTAGTCTTAATTTTCCTCGTTGTAGCTGATGTTTTAGTCGGGATTTTAGTTCCGAATAAAACCTGAGTGATTGTGTTTTCTTCTATCCTGGTCTGGGTAATGCTAACCACCATTGCGTTTTATTTAGCCAACTCCAAGATTCGGGGAGGACGGTCCAAAATCTCGTGATTATTAGCATTTATTTGCTTCCCCATTATTAGTCATATCTTGTTCTTTATTTGAGCGTCAAACCCATTCCGATACGCAGGTAAACTTGAATATCTAGAAAAGTCCCGTCACTTCTTAATGTCCTTAAATTATGACCAAACCAAGGAGTTTTTAAATGATCCCAACCTCACACACATTCACCCTGGTTTTTATAAATCCTTTAAGTTAACCAACCATTTAATCTGAAGCAACATCCAAACTAACTACCAGTTAGAAACGATTGCAAGCAACCCCTTATTGTTCTCTAAGAGTCTCGAACTCATTGACCAAGCCCAACATGTCATCTTTATGAACTACTACATTATTGACCATGGGTTTTGATTTGATCAAGTGATTCAACATCTAAAAGCAAAAGCGGCTCAAGGAGTCCAAATCTATCTGATCTATGACTGATATGGATGCTTTGCTAGACTCAAAAGGAAAGTAATTAAAGACCTTGCTCTTACCCCTAATATTCATATTGCTAAGTTCCGTCCCAAGAGTGACTTTGTCTTACGGTATACTAATAACTTCCGGAGTCACTCCAAGCTCTTATTAATCGATAACCAAATTGGATTATATGGAGGATCAAACTTAGCTGACGAATATCTCAATATGAAAAAAGGAATCTATAACTGAGCTGACTTAAACTATATTATCCAAGGTGAAATCGTCCAAAACCTTGCCCTAGCATTTGTCATGGACTGACAATACTATAGCTATATTATTTATGACCCTCATCCTCAATACTACTTATATGATGATTTAGTTAAAAAGCACTTGTGGTTTACACCCAAACCAGTCCCCCAATCTCATGCTGGATATGCGTTTTATACCCAAACTTGTCCTGACTACTATCCCTTCTTATTGGACAACCAATTAGGAATCTTGTTAAATAGTGCTCAGAAAGAAGTCAAAATTATTACCCCGTATTTATTACCAACCACAGCTTTATCTAATGCGTTTCAATCCGTGTTAAATAGTGGAGTTAAATTAAGCTTTATCTTACCTGGTCGTCCTGATAACAAACGCTTAATGCTGAATATTAACCGGAGCTACTATTTAGACCTGTTACGCATGGGATGTCAGATTTATGAATACCCAGGTTTTATCCATGCTAAAATGATGCTCATTGACGATTGCATTAGTAGTATTGGAACCCATAACTTTGACTTACGGAGTTTATTAATTAACTTTGAATCCTCAATCTTATTTCATGACCAAACGATCAATAAAAATCTTAACCAAACCTTTGATGATTTAGTTAAGATTTGTCACCCCGTGACCGAACAATATTTAAATCAAGTTTATAAAAATACCGATAAGATGCAAGTGTATTTCTCGCAAATCTTTGCTGGTCTTTTATAGTTGGTAATGTAACTTCGCAAACTTATTTTCAGTAAACTCATCTAAGAGTTTATCAAAGACCCGTTTCTCATCAATCACTCCAGGTTCAGAAAGCATTCCGAGTTTCGTGCCATAATAAGTCACAAACTCATCAAAACTTCAATGAGGTTCACAACCATAATAGTGACAGAACTGACTTGGATAAACCGATAAGTAATAGTGATATCCATACTCTAAGACTTGTTTAATTGGAAGAATTTCGGGTTTAATACATCGAATTAAACTTAAGATATAACCTTGGTTTAAGTCATTGGTTAAAATCCCAGGGGTATCATAAATTTCATACCGATTATTAATTGCAACCCGGGTAATCGTTTTGGTTAACCCGGGTTTGTTTTGGGCTTGCAAATGATTCTTGTTAGCTAGAAAGTTAATGAGGCTTGATTTCCCGATATTTGGTAATCCTACCACCATGACTAAAAACTTTGGATTGACTAACCCTTTCGCTTTGAGTTTTAAGATTTTCGGTTCGAGTAATTTATCCAGAGCACTAATAATCTTTTGACGGTCCGCTTGGTTTTTAATCGATGCTAATTGAGCAAATGGTAAGTCGACTTGCTTTAAGTCCGACCAGTCGCTTTTCATCGCTAAGGTTAAAATGGGTTTGTTCGCAATAATTAAAGCCAAGTCAGGGTTAATGGATTGTTGGGGAGCACGTGCATCAATGACTTGAATAATTGCATCGACGTGCTTGAGATTTTCAATGACCTGGTCAGTCGCTTTTTTCATGTGTCCTGGAAATCAATTGATTTTTAACGGACATTTGGATGAATCATTATACATAACTTATTTCGAGACCGTCGTGACCATTTCCCCATCAATATCTGCGACTGGATAAATCAGAATCAAGGCCTCTTTATCAACGTTTCGCAGAATCTTAATCAGGTTCGGTAATTCCAAGTAGAAACAGACGGTTTCTAAGCTGGTTTTCGATGTTCATGATAAACTGTCATCATTGTTGTGAACAGCGACTTGGTGACTTCAACCGTTGGCATGAATTGCATTGGCAATTAAACGGGTATCTTTAGAATAAACTTGAACTTTGACAGCTTTGTGTTTTGGGAAGAGTGCATTTAAAGTTAATCCGGCAATAATGGTTCCTAATAAAGAAGCTAATAAGTTTGGACTAAAGAATAAACCTAAGTAAGACATTCAGTTGATGCTAGTGAAACCTTCTGCAGGTGTTAATCCACCTAACATTAAAACGGGAGTAAACGAACCCACGGCAACCCCAATCACTAAGGATGCAATATTAAAGTAGGTAAGGATCCCTCCAATACTTTTAACTTTGACTTTGGAGATGTAGGTTGCAACCACATCCGTTCCCCCTGATGATCCCCCTAAAATATAAATGGCTGCTAAATAAATTCCATTAAATAAACTAAAGACCAGTGCATATGCAAACACTGACACAATCCGTGCCCCTTGACCAGTATGGACTTCATAGTCATTTCCTGCTCAAGTGACAATTTGCAATGCTTTGGTTAATTGGTGTTGGATCTCTGGATTGTCTTTAATTGCTTCCGGGAAGTTAATTTCAATCCCGTTGGCAGTTGATCCAAAGATAAATAAGTTTTCGGTATTGGGAATATAACCTAAAACTAACCCGACGAGGTTTTGGGTCACAATAAAGACCGCAGTCATTAACGCAAACCGCTTATCAATCTTAAAGTAAGCAAATATTAACAACGGGATGTTCAGAATTAAAATAATCCCCCAGAACATCGCGTTATAGACCGCTTCAATCGTCTCGGTTTTAACTTCGTTTTTCGCTAACACGACTTGGATAATCCGGGCAATCCCTTGCGAGATCCCCCCGAGACCTGACGAATAGGTTCCGGTGTTTTTTAATAAGAGAAAGGCAATAATCCCGGCGAGGATTCCGACTACCACACACGCGAGATATTTCGCTCACAGTTTATTAATGCGGTAGACGAACCCGAGTTTCAACCCGTGGGCCTTATACATGATTTTTTGTCGCTTGGTCCGACTAATTTCAGCTGACTTGACAGCTGAGACCGTTTTGGCTAAATCATTGGCGGCCTCACAGAATTCTTTGGTTTGAACTTTTTTGCTTCCCCGGACAAAGGTTTTGCGTTCCCAACGATTATCCCGTTTTAAGGAAGCATACCGTTTGAGTTTCGGAGCAACGAGTTCTTCGGGACTTAACGGTTTAATGGCTAATGACGCTTCTGGTTGGACACTAGCTTGTTTAATTGCTTGGGGATCAATGTCACCACTGGGTTGGGGTTCTTGCGATACATTGGTATCTTGAACGACTTCTTCAGCCATTACCAGACTCCTTTCTGACTTAACTTTTTATTTACTATTTATATATTATCTATACATGCACGCTTCTATTGTCGAATTTCTTTTATTTTATGAGATTCAAAACAAAAAAAGTCCACCCAAGGGGTAGACTTTCAGATTGAAAAAAGAAAATTACTTGTTTTTAATGAGTTCTTTAATCCGTGCTGATTTACCACTACGACCTCTCATGTAAGAGATGTATGCACGACGAACTTTACCATAACGGACAACTTCGATTTTTTCAACTAAAGGTGAGTGTAAGTTGAAGTTTAATTCAACGAAAGTCCCATTGGATTCTTTTCGAACAATAGCAGTTTCGTTAATCCCACTTCCTTTACGACGTAAGACTACCCCTTCAAATTTTTGGATCCGAGTTTTTTTACCTTCAACGATTCGGTTTGAAACGATGATGGTGTCCCCTGGACCAAATGCTGGAAGATCTTGTTTTAATTGATCTGCGACAACTTTTTCTAATAATTCACCACGGTTAATGTGAAATTTAGCCATAATTTATTCCTTATTTTTAGCAATATATTTCTTGTATAAATCTGGACGGTTTTGTTTTGTTACCTCAAGTTGGTTTTGAAGTCGTCATTGGTCAATCAACTGGTGATTACCATTGAGCAACACCGGGGGGACTTGATGTCCCTCAAATATCTCGGGTTTAGTATAAACTTCAAAATCTAACAAATTATCGTTAAAGGATTCACTTTCAAGTGAAGCGTGGTTGATGACCCCGGGAAGTAGACGAGCGACACTGTCTGCAATCACCATACTGGGTAATTCTCCTCCAGTGAGGATAAAGTCTCCAATTGAGATTGACAAATCAATGTAATTTTTAATCCGAGCATCAAACCCTTCATAGTGACCACTGACGATAATCAGATGTTCATAACCAGCCAGCTCTTGAGCAAGATCTTGGTTATAAACCTTTCCACTTGGACTGGTGAGAATGATACAACTGTTCGGAGTGCGAATGTCATTTAAACATGCGACAATCGGTTCCATCCGAAGTACCATTCCAGCCCCACCTCCATACGGAGTATCATCGACACTCTTATTGGATAAAGTGGAATAATCCCGAAAGTTAATTGTTTCAAGACTTAAACAACCTTTTTTAATTGCTCGCGCAATAATCGAAGATTGTTCAAACCCTTCAAACATCTTTGGGAATAAGCTAACAAAACTAATTTTCATACAAACTATTTAGCTGGACTAGCTGTTTTAGTGGTGGTTTTTGCGTTGTCTTTTTTAAGGTTTGCTTTACGTGTTTCATTAGCTTGTTTTTCAGCCATGAATTTAGCTCAAATACCATCTTTTTTAAGCATTGAACGAACTGTATCAGTTGGTTGTGCTCCTTGTTTTAATTGAGCCATAATTAGATCTGCATCTAATTTTGTTTCCCCTTTAACTGGATCATAGGTTCCTAATAATTGGATGTATGCTCCGTTTGCTTTTGCACGAGCATCCATTGCTACGATACGATAAAAAGGTGATTTGTGACGTCCCATACGGGTAAGTCTTAATTTAACCATAATAACCTCTTTTGTTAATCAATATGATAATCATAACATAAAAGTTCAGAAATGTGTCAAGTATTTTTACTTAACAGCTGAAATTTTGTTCTGATGACAAATATTGGATATCCTTGACAAACAAAAAGTGTTAGCAGGATTGCTAACACTGATGAACTTTAAATTGGAAATAAACCTAGGGTTTAGTTCATTAAATCCTTAAAGTTCTTGTTGAAAGGGTTGACCCCTTTTTGTAATTGACGTCCGAGTTCAGCCATTTTCTTGGATGAGACTTCTCATTGCTTTAAGAGCTTATTGAGTTCTTCTGGTTTGCGACCTGATCCTTTAATAACCCGTGCCCGACGGTTGGGTTGCTTTTTAAACAAGGCTGGGTTACGACGTTCTTTTAAGGTCATCGAGGATAACAAGATTTGTCAAACCCGAATCTTTTCTTCAGCTTCTCCGATTTGGTCATCACTAATTTTGTCATCCATGCCTGGTAACATCCCGATAATCGAACCTAACGACCCCATTCCTGACATTTGTTTCATTTGTTTCATTAAGTCTTCGAGGTCCATTTTACCAGCTAACATGCGCTTTAACATCCCTTTTGCAGCTCGTTCGTCGACTTGGTCTGCGGCTTTTTCAGCTAAACTAACAATGTCCCCTAACCCTAAAATCCGGTCTGCAATCCGTTCAGGATAAAAGACATCCAAACTTCCAATCTTTTCCCCAACCCCACTTAATTTAATTGGAACGTTTAATAATGCTGCTAAGGATAACGCAGCCCCTGCCCGAGCATCACTATCTAACTTGGTAATGACAATTCCAGTTAACTTTAAGCAATCATGGAATTGTTGAGCGACATTAATAATATCTTGTCCACTCATGGCATCGACGACTAATAAGATTTCATCTGGTTGAACCGCTTTTTTAATGTCGACTAATTCATCCATTAATTCTTGGTTAGTTTGTAACCGACCAGCGGTATCAAAGATCACTAAGTTATCGCCTTTTTGGTCAGCAAGTTCAAGAGCAGTTCTAGCTGTTTGGGTAACTGGGTTGGTCCCGTTTTCATAAAAGTCGACGTGAATGTCCGAAGCTAATTGACGTAATTGTTCAATCGCAGCCGGACGATAAATATCCAATCCAACTAACATTGGTTTCTTGTTATCCACGTTTTTAAGTTGGTTCGCAATCTTGGCAGCCGTGGTAGTCTTTCCAGCCCCGTTCAACCCGACCAACATATACTTGTTGATCTTTTTGTCAGTCACCAAGGGTGCTTGCTTGGTTCCTAAGATTTTAATTAATTCTTGTTTAATAATGTTTAAGACAAATTCACTCGGTGCTAAGTTTTCATCCAAAATTTGTCCCACGGTTTGGTCTTTGACGTCATTAATAAATTTTTTGACGACGGTTAAATTAACATCGGCATCTAACAGAGCAATCCGAATTTCGCGTAATAAGGGTTTGATATCGTCTTCGGTAATGGTGGAATTTTTGAGCTTCCGAGCCATAGTCTTGGCGACGATATTCCCAATCATTGATTTTAATAAACCCATTTGCTTCCCTCCTTGGGTTTCATACTACTTATTATTAGTTTCACTACTATTTTTGTGGATTCACACATATAAGATAAATCCGATAATGGTTGGTCATCCAATCATGATAATACTTAACACATACACCCAGTGGGGGTAACAGTTCTTGGCTTTCTTAAAGTGATACTTGTATCCGACCAACCCGACAATACTTGCACTCACTCACACCAGACCATATAACACTAAGCTCACCACAAACAAGATAAACATCGCATTATCGTGACCATAGTCATAGACCACAGCTCATTGCGTCACCCCAATAATTCACATCACCAAAAAGATGAGGTGAAAGATTCCCAGGGCTCCAATGGTCTTTAAATACTTTTGGGTGTTATAGTATTCGGTTTGGATGACTTGTTGGTCATCCAAACTTGGATACACAGTCATCTCATCCAAACTCCCATTTGCTAATTCACTCATACCTTAGAGTCCTAGATAGGTTTTAATTAATTGCATTAACTGACTTGCTTCATTTGCTAAGTCTTGAGTATAGTGAGAATCAAAGACGAATTGGTCATGGATTGGATATAAGTTAAAGTAGGTTTTGAATTTCGGTTCGGTTCCACTTAACCGGAATTCAATTCAACTATCACCTTCCAAGGTTCACACTAAACATTGTCCCGTTGCATTGTAATAAATACTGGTAATGGTACGGTCCCCAATTTTAAGATCTTGGTAGTTTGCTAATTGGTTAATTAAAGCTTGGGCTTTGACTTCTCAATCATTGCCTGGAATTAAGGTTGAAACGGTTTGACCAAATCAGTGACCATAGGTTGGATAAATGATTTGTTCTAAGATATCAATTAAATCATAGTGTTTATCGGCATATTCATTCATAATCTTTAAGACTAAAGCTGCCACTTGGAAACTATCTTTATCAGCATTTAAACTGGAAGGTAATCCCCCAATTGCTTCTTCAAACCCATTGAGATAAACTTGGTTGGCATCCAACTTTTGCATTTGGGCTGCAATTCACTTAAATCCCGTTGGGGTACGCATGACTAGTCCATGTTCAGGACGGATAATCCGATCAATATAGTTGGTCGACACATAGGTTGAAATTAAGACAGGAGTTTTATTAGAGTGAGATTGTTTAAATTGTTGCAATTGGTATCATGATTGAATAATCCCTGCTTGGTTTCCATTTAAATAGATTCATTGTCCGTCATGTTTAACTGCAATTCCTAACCGGTCGGCATCAGGGTCAGATGCTAACATCACCTTCGCTCCCATTTGGTCTGCAACTTGAACTGAAAGAGCAAATGCTTTTGGGTCTTCTGGGTTCACAATCGGTGCATTCTTAAAGTCAGGGTCGGGGAAACATTGGTCTTTCACTTCATGAACATTAAAACCTAAGCTGCGTAAGAATGGTCCCATATATTCACTTGCAGTTCCATGCATTGCACTAAAGACAATCGGATCTTTAAACACAACGGGTTTGTCTAAATGTAATCAAGTTTTAACATCATTAAAATAATGATCAATCACATCAGGACTTAAATAATTAATCGGTGCATTAAGATTAACTTCAAATTCCATTGCTTCTTGTCAACTTGGTAAGTATTGGATAATCGCATTGGCTTGGTCAGGTAAGATTTGTCCTCCTGATGCTTGATAGACTTTAAACCCATTATCAGTCTTTGGGTTATGACTTGCTGTGACAATGACTGCTCCTGGAAATTGATATTTTCCAATGACATATGAAATAATCGGAGTTGGAGTTAAGTGGTTATTGGCAAATAACGAGACTTTAATTCCATAGGTTGCTAAGATTTGAGCAATTAATAAACTATAAGGATCACTATTGAAACGGTTATCATGACCAACCAGTCATGTTGCATTTTGTCCATAGGTTTGTTGAATTCACTTTGCTAATCCCATTGCTAATTGGGTATAAGTGATTTCATTTAAGTAGGTTGTCCCAGGACCCATGTGGGTACGGACACCACTCGTTCCGAATTTAAAGCTTTTATCACTAAAACATTCTTGGATGTCAGCTTCACTTAATTGGGTCATTCGTTGTTTGGTGGTAGGTTTGACCTTGTCACTTTGCATTCAAAGATCATAGATTTGTTTGGCGTTCATAGATAACCTTTCCTTGTCAAAATGGATTATTTATCAAAATTTTTTAAATTTTTTAATCCTTCATAAGTATTTTAACCGAAAAAAAGCTATTAATAAGTGGGAGATACTATATGAAAGAAAAACTCACACAATTAAATATGATGTTTTTAGGGAACTGAAATGCTTGTTATGATGCGATTCGCAACCAGCTCTTTCGGGATGAACCAGTCATGACCAGTGGTCTTGATCTTGACTGAAGTCACATCAAGTCGATTCGGAGTCCTGATTATCCTGACAAACTCAAGCATATCATTATGCCACCCTTTGTTTGTTGCTATGCTGGAAACTGGGATTTACTCAGCTGCAAATTATTTGGCATTCATGGTTATTTTGATCCTGACAATGTCGCTGACCTTAAACCAAGTCCCGACAATTGTCTCATTCTCCAAGCAATTGACTATGATGAACAATTAGCTTACACCTTATTAGAACACCACATCAACCACATCGTGGTGTTTGACCATAAGCTCGACCGACAACCCATCTCATCCACCCACCAGTTATTTATTAGTGAATATACCACGAAGTATATCAATCCCTGTGTCGGACAGAATGCAAGTCGGTTAGTGATGGGGTTAGCCGCAAAGAACCTGTTAGCGAATAGTACTAAGATTTATTTGTTTGATACCCGCCACTATGAAAACCACGATCCCCACTGAGCAATCTATTGTACGAATGAAAAGAATCGCAAGATTTTGGAAAAGGTGACCCCGAAAATGCACATCGGAAAAGTGACCATTGTGGACGATTTGACCAAATGGTTTCAATAAAATAAGATTTAAAAGAGCTTGTTTTTTATATTTAGATTAAAATTATTTATAATCTAGGTTATTAATTTTTTAGGTTTTATTAAATCGGTAAACCAAAGGCTCTTTTATGGGTAGAAACTTAATTATTGTCGAATCTCCAAATAAGATTCATACTATTAGTGAATTCGTGGGCAAAGATTATGATATCATGGCCACCATCGGTCATATCCGCGAATTAAATCCAATCAAAGGTTATGATAAAGAAACCTTCGATCCTAACTGAACTGTCATTAAAGACAAGAAAACGAATAAAAGTAAGTCAGCATTAATCAAAGATATTAAAAAAGCTGCGAGTGAAGCTGACATTGTATATTTAGCAACCGACCCTGACCGGGAAGGGGAAGCAATCTCATGACATATTTGAGATGTCTTAAATAAGAAAGACAAAGCAAAATGTCGTCGGATTACGTTTAACGAAATTACCAAACCAGCGGTCTTGAACGCAATTGAAAACTATCGCGAAATTGATATGAATTTAGTTGATAGTCAATTTGCACGTCGGATCATTGACCGGATGGTCGGATATGACTTGTCCACCTTAATCAAAAACAAACTGAAAGAAAAGAGTGCTGGACGGGTTCAATCAGTCGCCTTACTTTTCTTAGTTGACCGTCAATTAGAACGGGACGCATTTGTTAAGAGTTGATGATGAGAAATTGACTCCACCTTAAAATTCCAAGATAAGGAATTAAACTTAAAGACCCTACCTTATCAAGTCCAAGCATACGAAAGTGATAGTAGTAATCCAAACTTCCGCTTTGCTCGCAAAGAAGATGCTGAACAAGCATTAGCAAAGTTAGGTAAGGTCTTTAAGGTCACCAACGTCTCAGAACCTAAGCTCTCGAAACTTGATAATTACAAAGCAATTACAACCGATAAGATGTTGCAATTAGCTTCCTTACAATTAAATTGAAAACCTCGTAAAACCACTATGGTCGCCCAAGAATTGTTTGAAGGGGTTGAATTTGATGGTAAATATCAAGCCTTGATTTCATATCCAAGAACTGATAGTGAACGTTTAAGTGATGAATTCATTGATAACACCAAAAACTATATTTTAGCGACCTATGGTCAAGCATATATTACGAAAAACGAATCGCTTGATAAAACTCAAAAGAACAAGACTAATGTTCAAGATGCTCACGAAGCAATTCGTCCTATTGATGTCAGCTTAACTCCAAGTTCACTAAAAGATAAGATTAGTAAAGATTGCTATGAACTTTATAACTTAATCTGAACCCGAACCATGATTGTATTAATGGCAACTCCAATCATTAATCGCTACACTATTACTTTAACTAACAATAACTTTATCTTTGAAACTTCGCATAAGCAATTAATCTTTGATGGTTACTACATCTTACCTCATTTCGATAAAATGCGTAAGAGTCTCAGTCGTGACCAATCCAGCTTTGAAGTCAACAAAGAATATGATTCCAAACTCATGGAAATTAGTGAACATGAAAAACTTCCTCCTCCATACTATACCGAAGCATCCTTAATCGTTGCACTGAAAGATGCTGGAGTCGGACGTCCAAGTACTTATTCCCAAATGGCTTCTATCGGAGTTGAACGGGGTTATGTCAATGTTGAAAACCATTGTTTAATTCCGAATGATAATGGCATTCTGGTCATTCAATCCTTACGAAAAGCCTTCCCTGATATTATTACCCCGGACTTTACTGCAAGTATGGAAACTAACCTTGATAAGATTGCTAACGGAGAAGAAAACTGAAAGCACTACTTAGCAGAGTTTGCACCGAGTTTTAAGTCTGAAATTCAATCAGCTCGAGAAAACATGGAAAAGATTCCTGATGAACCCGTGGGTCGGGACTGTCCTGAATGTGGTGCTCCCTTATTCTACAAGATCAACCGTTATAAATCAAAATTTATCGGATGTTCAAACTTCCCTCAATGTCGTCATATTGAAAACATCCCGAAGGAAGTCAAATATGTCGATGAAACTTGTCCTGAATGTCAACAACCCTTAGTGATTCGGAAGAGTAAAAAGGGACAAGAGTTTATCGGATGCTCGGGATTCCCAAAGTGTCACTACATGCGCAGTCTTGACGAAAAGAAATCATAATCACCTGCAAGATCTAGATTTTGAATTATAATAATTGATTAACATGGAAATTTATAGTATTGATCAATTACAAAGAATCCTAGCTAGTAGCAAGTCTCAAATCGTGTTCGAAATCATGGATATGAATGATGAAGTGCAACAAGAGCTTCATCAAGCAATCAATACCTACCTGCGACAAAATTATGGATCAAAAATCTTATTCTTAAAAATCAATAAAAATTTTTATCATAATATAGTCAAGGTAATTGATTGTTATCCGACCTATATCCTCTATTACCATGACCACGTGCTTGCTCAGCGTCATGACATTCAAAACTTGGATGACTTTCAAGTTTTTCTCCATCAATATTGTAAGTAATTAACAAGGAGTTATCTTATGGAAATGCAATCTAAAGAAGAATTATTAACCCTTCTTAACAATGAAAAGAAATTAGTCTTAATCGACTTCTTTGCAACTTGATGTGGACCTTGCCGCATGTTAAGTCCCGTCCTTGAACAAGTTGCAAGTGAATTAAGTGCAAGTTTAGTTGCTGTTAAAGTTGACGTTGACAAGCACCCAGACTTAACCCGACAATTCAACATCAATGCAATGCCAACCTTAGTCTTCTATCAAGACGGACATGAAGTCGGTCGTCAAACTGGATATATGTCAGCTGATGACTTAATGGATTTAATTAGTCAAATCAAAAAGTAATTGTTATCTTTCGAATTCCACGAGCCTAAAATCTACTTGCTACCTTGTACTAGGACAAGTAGATTTTTATTATGGGTTAGAAGGTTCCTCTAAGTGGTTATTGAATAGCAATAGTTAAACAAGTTGTCGAGCATCGAATCACTAGAACCAGATTAGTGTGGATTTAAGTAATGGTTGCAAAAGGTTAAAAATTACAAACTAGATTCTAGTTTAAAACCCTAGGATTGCTTGTCTAATTATGAAACTCTTGTAATCCCATTTCATTCCCAAAGAACCTCAATTTTGTCTTATTATTTAATCTATTGGTATTTATTTTAAGTAATTTTTTAAATTCGTTGTAATGTTATAATAATCCTATATTTATTAAGTAATTTTGTCTTGATTTCCATTTAGACTAATTATTTAGATTAAGACAATGATTTATATTATGACAAACTAACGATGAAGAAAACTTCGATATAGGAGCATATAATGAAAAAGAAATTATCAATCATTCTTGCTACTGGTTTCTCAACCATAGCTCTTGCTGGTGCAGTCGCAGCTAGTGCTGTCACCTTGACATCATGTAGTGAAGTTACTTATTTAACCGATACAAACGTAAATGACATGTATACTGGTATCAAAGACAGTACTTTATTTACTAACATAGACAAAACAGCATTACCAAACAACCCAGATATGGTTGTAGCACTTAACGATTACTTTAGTGGTAAAAAAGAAGCTAATACAGAAGCTAAACCTGCAGCTGAAAGTGAAACAACTACTGGTCCAACAAGTGGTAATGCTGATGCAAATAAACCAGCTAGTGTCCCAGAACAACTTATTAAGGCAGCTGCAAAAAAAGCTAATGTTCCAGAAAATGCAATTCAAGCTGTTGAAGTCAAAGTTTCAGAAAAGAAAACTGAACAACCAGCATCTAGAGCTGGTGAAGTATCCAGTGAACAACAATCAACCCCATCATATCAAGCAGTAATTACAATCCAATTTGGGGATGCTGATGTCTCTAAATTAACTGAAAATAATGACTTCACATTAAATTCAAATCGTAGTAAAGCTACATTCAAAACTCCAATTGCTATTACTTTTAAAGGTGATAATGCTGGTACTCCACCATTAGGTGATGGGGGTTCTCATGATAGTGAAGATGGTGTTGTATCAGGTAGCACAATAGATATAAATAAGACTCAAGCTGGAGATTTATTTGCTTCACTTAATAATATCCTAACCACAATTCCAGAAGCAAGTGTTAATACCCCATCAGTATCTGCTGATACTATTAATACTTACTTAAAGACACCAGCTGTAACTTCAGAATTACTTAAAACAGTCCAAAAAACAAATGGTATAACAGGTATAGGTAACGAAGGTGTTGTAACTGGTGTAACTGTTGAAGTTAAAACTGCACCAACAATCAATAGTGGGGATGCTACATACTCTGCTGGTACTGCTAATGTTACAATCACATTTGGTGCCGGTAAGGTTAATTTAGCTAATGCTGGTGGAGCAAATGATATTGCTAATAATGATAACACTTCACTTACAAAAACAGGTGTTGCTATCAACATTGCTAAATAATAAAATATTTAAACATGAGATTGACATCAATCTCATGTTTTTTTGTTATTAATGCATTGGTGCGGGTTAAATCATTACTTTCCTTGTCACAACCAATAAGGTGATCATTTGTCCATTACATACCTTATTTCCATTCTTGTCAATCTATTTAATTATTCCTTCATATCGTTTCCGTTAATCTTCATAGTTTGCTCCTCTTTATTTCTTCCATTCCCGTCTTCTTTAAAGCGTTCTATAATGCTTGCAAAATCATGACCCAACCAATTACTCACATCTTGAATTTATAGAACCTTAAATCCGTTCAAAACCACCTTTATAGACCTATTCCCTATCCCTAACTAGTCTCATTGACAACTAAAAACCCTCACACCTAGTAATTAACACCAAGTATGAGGGTTTTATCTTCAATGAGTAAAAAGAAATCAGTGGTTAGGATCATTTGGTGATAACAAACAATCCTAGTTCAATTAAGTATTTTTCGTTTTATTTAAGGAGATTCAGTGAGAGAGGTGTGGGGACATAAAGTCCCCTTAATTTCAAGAAGAAATCTAATTAGCTGTTTGTTCAGTCTGGTCCCATTAAAGCACGGACTTTTCAAACTGGATCAGCACCATTATTCATTAATGCACCATTTCCATATGGACAAATTGGTCCATTATAGCCTTTATACCAGTCATATCTACAACCAGGATTATTTGGTGAAGCTGGAATAACATCGTAAAAAAGTGCACTTCCTTTTTCCATTATCGTTGCCCCACTAAACGCATTTCATTCTAAGGTTTTGATTCCATTTAATTTATAGTTTCATTGTCAAGTTTGATTTAATGGCCCAGATAAGCTTGCACATAAGAACGCATTAATCTTAATACTCTTAATTTGAGCATCTCAGAAGGTGACATCTTGTAAACTACAATATTGGAACGCACCTTGTCCAATATTTTCAACTAAAGAATCTTTTCTTAAGATATCACAATATCTTAAGTTCGAACAATTTGCAAATGCTTCCGTAGGAACCGTATTAATGTTTGGAGTTCTAGTAAATCTAAATTCTTGTAAATAAAGATTATTATTAAAACAACTATCACCAATAGTTGGTAATTGAGAAGAAGTATTGTTTAAAAATTAAAATGGTCAATCAATTTAGAAGATGGTAAAAATCTTGGATTTTAATTTTGGGAAACTAAAACCTCTATCATGAGCAAGTGATAGAGGTTTTTAGCATTAAATGAGTAAAAAGAAATTGTGGTTGGATAGCTTAGTGATAGAATTCACTATCCGTGTGTGACTATATTTTTCGTTTTATTTTTGCAGAAAGAAGAGGAGAGAGGTGGAGATTGTTTGGGGACATAAAGTCCCCGAGATAGATTGGAGAAGAGAGAAATAGAATTACTATGAATTAGGAAATGGGTTACTACTTGAAAAACTAGTAGATAAAATGTATTGGTATGCCAATGCACCTGATCAATAGGTTAAATAATATATTTGAGCACCAGAAAATGCACCAGATATAACGTTATTTGCGCTACCTTTTATAAATTGTCCATCATTAACAACGGCATTTTCATTCATAAATAAAGTGGTGTTTCCAAATGCAGCTTGACCAATATAACCTATAGTAGTTGCTGGGAATTCAACTTTCTTCATCGAATGACATTGAAAAAAAGCATGGTCATCTATAAGTTGAATATTTTGATTAGATTTTAAATAATCGCATCTAGTTAAATTGGTGCAATTGTTAAATGAACCACTTGGAATTTTGAATTGACCATCAATTGTGTCACAAATAAATTCATTAAGATTATAGTTTAGTTGAAATGCGTATTTATCAAGAAATATTTGTTTACCAATTATCGAACGAATCTTAGTGGTAGAGTTGTCATTATAATTTTTGTAATTATAACCAAAATAACCAGTTGGAATATATGCAAAATCTGGTAAATATAAATCAAATGGATTTGCGAGTTTATTAAATGCTTTAGCTAATGGTCCATCTGCACTTAAAACGCTATCATTAAAATTTTGTCATTTACTTGGAAGTTTAATGGTAGTTGCATTGATAGTTCCATTAATAATATTAGCTAAGGATTGTTCACTTGTTAAATTATTGTTTTGACTTAAATCAACAGTTTGAACTTTGGTACAACCATTAAATGCATTTTCACCTACCGAACTAAGATTGGTTGGTAACACAATTTCAATTGCTTGGGATTCTTGGAAAGCATTTGCACTACTTAAGTCAAGGTTTGGATAAACACTTAAGTCTAATTTAGCTGCTTGTTTACCTTTTGTGGTTAATCCTGTTAAGGTATCTCCATTAAAGTTATATAAACCTAAACCACATGGAATGGTTTGATTAGACTTCATAGTAATGTTACCAGTACTTGGATCAAGACTTAAATATGGGTTCGTATCAATATTACTAAATTCATATTGGTTTGCATCATTA
>RCNI01000783.1_pt1 | contig 18637 bp, 18 predicted proteins | sample 2041151 | NCBI WGS metagenome assembly RCNI01 (sample SAMN09708214, study PRJNA481090) | feces metagenome | isolation source: feces | place: Antarctica: Albino Rookery | reverse complement strand
AGATAAAAAATAAATACTTTTAAGTGAGGAATATGAGGGACTTATGTTTGATAAATTTGGAATAACAAAAGAGAATGCTTTAAAAATTATAGTCGTTCTTATTATTGCTTCAGTCGTTATGCTGACTTTGAGTGTGCTGAACGAAGATTACGACAGCAGAGAGCAGGTTATCAGCAACAGCAGTGATAAAGAAACTATGCTGTGCAATATTCTTTCGGAAGTAAAAGGAGTGGGTGAGGTCAGTGTAATGCTCGAATATAAAGAGAATAACCGGGTTTCAGGCGTTATTGTAACAGCAGAAGGTGCGGAAGATCCTGTTACAAAGAGAAATATCCTGAAAGGTGTTTCTACATTATTTGATATTCCGGTTTCAAACGTTATTGTATTTGAAAAAAATCAGGAAGGTAAGGTAAATGAAGATGAAAAAGAAAGGTAAGTTTGACTTAAGGGGATTTTTTAACAAAAAAGAGAATATGGCGTTGTTTGTTGTTGCCGTCGTTTTTTGTGCAGGTATTGCTGTAACTAACATAAAATCAAATGATATTCCTCTTCACGATGGAGATGTTCTCGTTGACAGTCAGGCTGCATGTACAGATGATCAGGAAAAAACAGATGAACAGGGGGATGCAAAATCCTTTGAACAGCAGAAGGCGGATCTGGAACTGAAACGACAGGAACTGATTTCAAAGTATGATGAGATCATCAGCAATTCTGAAAGCAAATCTGAAAAGAAAAATGCACAGAAACAGAAGGAAAAAATTCTTTCCTATATGGAACAGGAAGTGTCTATTGCAGGTTTGATTAAAACAAAGGATTTACCGGACTGTCTGATTATTATTACAGATAACCAGATTAATATCACTGTTGACGATAAAGAACTTAATCAGAACACTGTAGCAAAAATATGTAACATTGTTATGGAAGAGACAAAAAGAAGTGCAGAAAACATCATTATACAAAGCAATCATTAAAATATTGTAATACAGCTGAAAAAATGATATAATATTCACATCAATGTATGTAGAAGCAGGTGGATATATGCAGGAAGAAAAGCTTGGCACCATGAAAATTTCAGACGATGTTCTTACCGTATACGTAGCCCGCGTAGTGGAGAAAATCCCGGGAGTAAGCGAACTTAGCGGTGGAATTACAGATAACCTGTCAGAAAATATTTTCGGTATTACTCCAAGTGGCAAAGGTGTCAAATTAAGTCATAATGACGAAGGCATTCTGATTGATATTTATCTCAGCGTAGAATACAAAGTAAAGATTCCACAGCTTGCATGGGAAATACAGAGTATCATCAAGCAGGAAATCGAAAAGATTACAGACGAAAAAGTTTTAGAAGTAAATATACATGTGCAGGGTGTAAACCTGCCCAAGGAGGAAAAGAGAAAGTGACAAGAACAGATGCGAGAGAGTTTATGATGCAGGTTTTCTTCCAGATGGAAGCTTGCAATGATTTTAATATAGACAACAGAGAACAGTATTTTAAAGAAAAGAAACTTAATACACAGAAGACATATTGTGATGAGCTGTTTTCTGTTTTATGTAATCATAAAGAAGAACTTGACACAAAGATTTCGGAAAACAGTACAGGATGGAAGCTGAACAGAATTCCAAAAACAGATCTGGCAGTTTTAAGAGTAGCACTTTGCGAACTTTTATATTTATCTGATATTCCACAGGCTGTATCCATTAACGAAGCTGTGGAAATAGCACGCAAATTCGGAACTGACGAATCGGCAAAATATGTCAATGCTATTTTAGCTAAGGTAGTAAGAGAAAATTAAGATGAGTGTTCCGTACATATTGGGTATTGATACAAGCAATTACAAAACATCTGTTGCGATTGTTAGTAAAGAGGGCGAAATCCTTTGCAATATACAGGAATATTTAGAGGTTAAAAAGGGCGAGAGAGGGCTTAGACAGTCTGCCGCTCTTTTTCAGCATATAAATAAACTTCCTGAACTTATAGAACGTGCGTTTGCAGAAAATCCCGGTATACAGATATCCTGTGTCAGCGCTTCAAACAGACCGAGGCCGGTAGAAGGCTCTTATATGCCTGTCTTTAATGCGGGTTACTCTGCAGGTAAAATGATCGCATCGGCGCTTCATGTTCCTTTCTATACATTTTCACATCAGGAAGGACATATTGAAGCCGTGCGATATAATTCGGAGTTAAAGGAAAGCAGTAACTTTATTTCTTTTCATTTTTCAGGAGGAACCACGGAAGCACTTCTGGTAAAGAAAGAACAAATTACTCTTGTAGGCGGATCAAAAGATCTGGCTTTTGGACAGGTACTTGACAGACTTGGAGTTGCGCTGGGAATGAATTTTCCATGTGGAGAGGAAATGGACAAACTGATTTGCAATTTTGTTCCCCAGGAAAAAAATCTTTTAACCAGAATCAAGGTAAAAAACGGAGAACTTAATCTGTCTGGCATTGAAACACAATGCCAGAGGTTGATTGATAAAGTGGATAGCAGAGAACTGATTTATATGACCTTTGACAGGCTGAGTCAGGCTATCTGTGATTTATGTATGAATCTTAGCAGAACGTATAAAACAGAAGATTTCCTGTTTGCCGGAGGGGTTTCCTCAAGCCGATTTATGCGAAAAGCACTTAATGAAAGACTTGGACAACTACATTTTTGTTTTGGTGACCCGAAACTGAGTACGGATAATGCAGTAGGAACTGCATTGCTTGGAGGAAAAAAGATATGGCCATAAAACCGATTACTGTTTCACAACTGAATGACTATATTTCCCGAGTAATCGGAACAGACCCTTTACTTGGAGCAGTTGTTGTCAAGGGTGAAATCTCAGGCTTAAAGTATCACGATTCAGGAAATGTTTATTTTTCTATTGTTGATGGTCTGAGTAAAATAAACTGCTTTCTGGCAGAAGAATATAAAAATATGCTGCACTATTCTCTGGATAACGGAATGGAAGTTGTTTTAAATGGAAATGTGCGTGTATATAAAAAGAACGGATCTTATAGTCTGTATGTAACAAATGTTGAAGTATCAGGCGAAGGCAGTCTTGCCATTGCATTTCAGAAAATGAAGTCAAAACTGGATCAGGAAGGACTCTTTGATAAACGGCATAAAAAACCTATACCGGAGTTTCCGGAAAAAATCGGCGTAATAACATCAAATACAGGCGCAGCTGTTCGTGATATACTTAAAATAATCAGACAGAGAAATGATTATGTTAATGTGACGGTTTTTCCTGTTCTTGTGCAGGGTGAATATGCAGCAGAGAATATCGCCGGTATGATTGATTATGTTAATAAACATTTTGAAGATATTGACACGCTTATTGTCGGAAGAGGTGGCGGGTCTACTGAGGATTTATGGGCATTTAACGAGGAAGTTGTAGCAAGAAGCATATACGATTCACGAATTCCCGTAATATCGGCAGTTGGCCATGAAATAGATTTTACCATTGCCGACTTTGTTGCTGACAAAAGGGCAGAGACGCCTACAGCAGCAGCGCAGATGGCAGTTCCGGATACTGCGGAACTTAGAAAAATATTAAATGATAAAAAAGAAAATCTGTTGCTACAGCTTGCAAATAAAATGAGATATAACATGCTTTGCATTGAAAATATGTCAGCAGATCTCAAAACAGGATTGCAAAGTAAAATCCAGAAATATGAGCATAAAATCGAAGAATTCCGGTTAATGCTTGAAAAAAACAATCCTTTGAGAATCCTTGACGAAGGATATGCTGTAGTTACAGATCAAGACGAGAAAACAGTAAAAAGCGTTTTGGAATTTAATTTGGATCAGACTTATAAAATCCGATTAAAAGATGGCTTTGCCAAGTGTAATATAGTTGAGGTAAACAATGAAAAAATCAAGTAAAGGTGAATTTGAGCAGGCATTCAGTGAACTGAAGGAAATGACCGAAAAAATAAAAGATCAGAATACAACACTTGAAGATGCTATAGAATACTATGAAAATGGTATGAAATATTATAAAATATGTAGTGAGATACTCGAAAATGCGAAACAGAAAATTGAAGTATTTGAAGGTGAGGTTTAATTATGAAAGAGAATTTTACAGAGTACAAAGATTTAATTGAAGAATATCTTATGGATTTTATTCCAAATATTGATACAAAAAGCAGCACTCTTTATGATGCAATGAAATATTCCCTGGTAGCAGGGGGAAAGAGACTTCGCTCTGTTTTACTTCTGGCTTCCTGTGAGTTTGCAGGTGGAAATGCAATTGATGCATTACCGTATGCATGTGCAATGGAATACATTCATACGTATTCCTTAATTCATGATGACCTTCCGGCTATGGATAACGATGACTTAAGAAGAGGCCATCCTACAAACCATAAAGTTTTTGGTGACGGTATGGCTGTTCTGGCAGGAGATGGACTTCTGAATACTGCATTTGAAGTAATGAATAAGGATATGTTCTTACATTTTGATGACTTACATGCATTGAAAAAAAGAATCAATGCCGCATATACTATTGCAAAAAACAGTGGCGTACGTGGAATGATTGCCGGACAGGCATCAGATATAGAAGCTGAACACAAACAGTGTTCCAACGAAATGCTGGAATATATTCATTTGAATAAAACAGGTGCGCTTATAGTCGCATCAGTAAGGGCAGGACTTTATCTGGGTGGAGCATCAGATGAAATGATGAAAGACCTTACAATTTATGCTGAAAATCTAGGTCTTGCATATCAGATTGCTGATGATATTCTCGACGTAAAAGGCAACGAAGAGGAACTTGGCAAAAAGACCGGAGTTGATGCAGAAAAAGAAAAAGTAACATATGTTTCACTTAACGGAATGGAAGCTTCGGAAGCAAGACTAAAAGAACTGACCGATAATGCCGTAAATGTATTAGAAAAATATTACGATAATGCAGAGTTTTTCAGAAACCTTGTTCTAAAACTCCAGTGTCGTACAAAGTAATTTAAGGGAGCAGCTTTATAATGAAAAAATTAACAGAATATAATTTTCCGGAAGATCTGAAGTCTATGGATTTGGATCAGCTGGAGATTCTTTCTTACGGAATAAGGGATTTTCTGATCAACAGCGTAGCAAAAACAGGTGGACATCTTGCATCCAATCTCGGTGTAGTAGAACTTACCATTGCGCTTCATACTGTTTTTGATAGTCCTAAAGATAAGATTATCTGGGATGTAGGACATCAGTGCTATGTTCATAAAATTCTTACCGGTCGAATAGATCAGTTTGACGGATTACGCAAACTCAATGGAATGAGCGGCTTTCCGAAGATTAAAGAAAGTGAACATGATGTATATGAAACAGGGCATTCAAGTACATCTATTTCTGCTGCGTGCGGAATGGCTGTTGCAAGAGACCTGAAAGGTGAACATAATGAGGTTATTGCGGTTATAGGTGATGGTTCGTTAACCGGTGGAATGGCATATGAAGCACTGAATAACATTGGACATTTAGGCTCAAAAGTTATTGTTATACTTAATGACAACGGAATGTCCATTTCTCCGAATATCGGGGGTGTTTCCGAATACCTGGCAAAAGTCCGTACATCAAGTGAGTACCTTCGTGCAAAAAAAGCGGTAAAACAGACTATTCAGAAGATACCGGGGATTGGCGAAGATTTGTCAACAAGTATAGGACATGCAAAAGAAAGAATTAAATATGCAATGCTCTCAGGTGGGGTTCTTCTTGAAGAATTCGGCTTTAAATATTTAGGCCCTATAGATGGTCATAACCTTGAAGAAACTATTGCGGTTTTAGAGAGAGCAAAGAATGTTGATGGACCTGTATTTATCCATCTTATTACAAAGAAGGGCAAAGGCTATCGCAATGCGGAAAACGATCCAGGAAAATTCCATGGAATCGGTGCATTCAATCCTGAAACAGGTGCATTGCTAAAACCTGCATCAACAACATATTCTGAAGTATTCGGTAAAAGTGCACTTGCTCTTGCTGATAAAGATGATAAAATTGTGACTATCTCTGCTGCGATGTGTGAAGCAACAGGACTTGGACCTTTTTCAAAGAAATATCCTGAGAGATTCTTTGATGTAGGCATTGCTGAAGCTCATGCAGTTACTTTCTGTGCAGGTCTTGCAAGATGTGATATGAAACCGATTGCGGCTATTTATTCATCTTTCCTGCAACGCGGATATGATCAGCTTATCGAAGATGTCTGTCTTCAGAACCTGCATGTTGTCTTTGCAATAGACAGGGCAGGACTTGTCGGAGCTGATGGTGAAACACATCATGGCGTATTTGATTTGTCCTATTTGCCGCCTATGCCGAATATGAAGGTTCTTACACCGTCAAGCGGCGAACAGCTTTTCGCAATGCTTGACTATGCAGTTAATGAGCTTGATGGACCTGTTGCAGTACGTTATCCAAGAGGAAATTGTACTTGCGATAAAGAGAAAATTATTCCGTATGACGGAAAGAATATACGTATTTCTAGTGGCAGTGATGTGGACATCTGGGCTGTAGGCAAAATGCTGGATACTGCCGAAAAGGTTAGAACTCTCCTTACAAAAAGAGGCATTCAGGCAGGTATTGTGGATGTTACAACGGTCAAGCCTATGGATTTATCCTGTCTCAATAAAAATATCCGTTTAGTCGTTACACTTGAAGACAATGTTCTTCTGGGCGGATTCGGGGAGAGATTCAGAACAGATACAGGTATGTCCAATTTGATAAGCTTTGGATGGCCTGATAAGTTTGTAGAACATGGAGACTGTGACAGCCTGTTTGAACGATATGGCTTAGATGCAGAATCAATTACAGAAAGGATTTGTGAAGAGCTTGAAAGAAAGGCTTGATGTATTACTTGTAAAAAACGGATATTATCCGTCAAGAGAAAAGGCTAAAGCGGCCATAATGGCCGGAATTGTATACGTAGATGGACAGAAAAGTGATAAAGCAGGGACAATGATTGATTTGGATTCCAAACTTTTTGTAAAGGAAAATATCTGTCCCTATGTAAGTCGTGGAGGACTTAAACTTGAGAAGTCCATGAATACTTTTAATCTGGTAATGAATGATAAAGTATGTATGGATATAGGCGCATCTACAGGAGGATTTACTGACTGTATGCTTCAAAACGGTGCAGTAAAGGTATATGCTATTGATGTTGGTTACGGTCAGCTTGACTGGAAGCTTCGTACGGACGAACGTGTAATCAATATGGAAAAATGTAATGTTCGTTATCTGGATACGGATCTGATTGCAGAGCCGGTTAACTTTATCAGTGTTGACGTATCCTTTATTTCGCTTAAACTTATTTTCCCTATGGCAGCTAAAGTCCTTGCTGAAGATGGTGAAATTGTATGCCTTGTTAAACCACAATTCGAAGCAGGAAGAGAACAGGTAGGAAAAAAAGGCATTGTTCGCGACTATAAGGTACATAAAGAAGTAATAGAAAATGTTATAGGTTATGCACGTGAAAATGGCCTTTATCCTCATGGGCTTACTTTTTCACCTGTAACCGGTGCAAAAGGTAATATAGAATATCTTTTATATCTTTCCAAAACAGAGGATATGGGTTATAATGTGGATATAGATGAAATCGTTACCAACTCTCATAAAGAGTTAGATAAATAAAACTATATTATATATGTTTAAAGGAGACCGAGAGAAATGAAATTATCAAACAAAGTGGAATCTATGCAGTTTTCCCCAATCAGAAGATTTAATCCGATTGCACAGAAAACAAAAGATGCGGGTAAAAAGGTTTATCATCTGAATATCGGGCAGCCAGATGTTGCGACTCCGGAAGTGTTTATGGATGCCATCAGAGCATATGAACCAAAGGTAATCAAATATGCCGAATCCGGTGGAATCACAGATTTACAGGATGCAATTTCTGAGTATTTCAAAACATATGATATGGACATCAAGAGAGAAAATATTATGGTAACAACTGGTGGTTCAGAAGCTATCAGTATGGCATTTTTAGCAATGCTGAACGAAGGAGATGAAGTTCTTCTTGCTGAACCATTCTATACAAACTACAGTACTTTCTGTAAGGCTGCAGGTGGTAAGATTGTTCCTATTACAACTCATGCAGAAGATGGCTATCAGTATGCAAAGAGAGAAATGATTGAACCATTAATCAACGAAAGAACAAGAGCTATCTGCTGTATTAATCCTGGTAACCCTACAGGTAACGTTCTGACTATGGAAGACATGAAGTTAATCGGCGAAATTGCAAAAGAACATGATTTATGGATTTTAGCTGATGAAGTATATAGAGAATTCGCTTATGATGGCAGACAGGCTGTTTCATTCGGAATGATTCCTGAATTAGAAGACAGAGTAATCGTAGTTGACTCTGTATCCAAGAGATTCTCTGCTTGCGGAGCAAGAATCGGATGCCTGGTTTCAAAGAACAAAGACTTTATGTCAGCAGTAATGAAGATTGCTCAGGGAAGACTTTGCGTATCAACAGTTGATCAGGTAGGTGCTGCAGCATTATTCAGATTACCAGCTGAATATTATGACGAAGTTAAAGCAGAATACTGTGGAAGAAGAGACGTTGTATACGAAGAACTGATGAAGATTCCTGGTGTTGTTTGCGAAAAACCTGGTGGAGCATTCTATATGACTGCAAAATTACCGGTTGATAATATCGAAGACTTCCTGATGTTCTTACTTGAAGAATTTGATGATAATGGTGAAACAGTAATGTTTGCACCTGCTGAAGGTTTCTATGCTACACCGGGTCTTGGGAAAGATGAAATGCGTATTGCATATGTTCTTAACCAGGCAGATATGAGAAGAGGTGTAGAACTGATCAGATTAGGTATCGAAGCATACAACAAAAAGCAGGGTAAATAATTAAATAGTATATATTTATTGGTAATCAATCGCTTATATAGACACCAGTATTAGAATTGAGAGCATCTTAGGTCAGAATTCAGACTTGAAGTGCTCTCTTTCCATTTATTTGTATTGTCTGCTCCTTTTCTCTGTATTTGGCTCATATAATATAAATCAAAAGACAGTCTATTCTGAAAATTGCTTGTTGCCTGCAAATAGTCATGATATAATATAAGTACTTATAGGATCCTCGGTTAAAAGAAAGGAGATACGCTATGAAAAAAATAAATATTTTAGGTATGATATTGATATTAAGTCTTACATTATTTGCATGTGCAGGAAATAATCAGGATAATACAGCAGATCCTGACGATGATGCAATAGAAATAGCAGAAGAAGCAAATGATGCTAATGATGATGCAACTGAAAATGATAATCATGAAAAAATAACAGCAAGCATAGAAGGTAGCTTTGTTGCACAGGTTCGTATGATTATACCTGGATACGTTTTAGACAACAGCACACCTGGAGCTGTAGTTGCAACACGATTTCAGAGCAGTCCTTTTATCATTAAACTTACACCGGAACAAATTAATCAGATAGAAGAAAATCAGACATATAAGTTTACTATAAAAACAAAGTTTATAGATTTACCTGATGAGGATTATCCAAAAGAAGGTTTATGGCCGGAAACAGGATTATCCCTTTATAATCTTGAAATCGGTACCATTGAAGAATGTGAAGCAGCTGGAGATCCGTCTGAAGGTTTTAAAATTACTTTCTAATGTAATTCTTTTACCATAATAAATAAGTATGCAAAGTAATGTTGAGATGACAGAAGGTTAGAAATCTGACTGAATGTCATCTCTTTTATAATTTTATTACTTTAAATATCATAGAAAAACCTTGTTCTATTCTTTCTAAAATCATTTAACATTCACAATAAATTTGATATAATGAATATGTATGTTTTGTTTGAAAAAGAATTATTTTTAATATAAAGGAGCAACGATTTATGTCCAAAATAGAAAAATTATCTCCTATGATGCAGCAATATATAGACATTAAAGCGGAATATCCGGATTGCATTCTGTTTTTCCGATTAGGTGACTTTTATGAAATGTTCTTCGAAGATGCGAAACTTGTATCAAGAGAACTAGAACTTACTCTTACAGGGAAGAACTGCGGTCAGAAAGAGAGAGCGCCAATGTGTGGAGTTCCTTTTCATTCTGCAGAAACTTATGTGGCAAGACTTGTAGAACGCGGATATAAAGTGGCAATTTGTGAACAGGTTGAAGACCCAAAAGCAGCTAAAGGCATTGTAAAAAGAGAGGTTATACGGATTGTCACTCCGGGAACCGTAACTTCACAGTCAATGCTAAAAGAAAAGGAAAACAATTATCTGGCATCTGTCTATATTTCAAAAGAAGGAATGTCCGTTTCTTATTGTGATATTTCCACAGGGGAACTTTATACAACGGAACAGAAACGGGATATGGATCTTATCGAAGATGTTATAAATGAGTTAAATAGAATTGATGCTAAAGAAATCATCCTTAATCAGAGTGCAGAAGAATTCATCAGTGAAGAAGAACTGAAAAAATCAACTAATGCATTTATCTTTGTAATGAATGATTCCTATTACGTTGATAAAGCTTGCAAAGATGCCATTAAAGGACAGCTGGGACAGGCAGTACTTTCAACTACAGGTCTTAACGACAGAGATCTTTCCATTCTTTCATTAGGAACACTTCTGGCATATCTCCTCGAAACGCAGAAACAAAGCCTTAAACAGTTTACAACCTGCCAGGTGTACAGTATAGGACAACATATGTCGCTGGATAAGGCAACATTGAGAAATCTTGAGATTACAGAAACTCTATACGAAAAGAAAATTCAGGGTTCATTGCTAGGTGTTCTGGATAAAACCGGAACGGCAATGGGTTCGAGAAAACTTAAACAATGGTTAAGAGAACCGCTGAATAATGTAGGGGAAATAAACAAGCGACTTAACGCAGTAGAAGAACTTACAGAACAGCCGATTATGGAAAATAACATCCGGGAAGCACTTAAACAGGTCTATGATTTTGAACGACTTGCAGGAAGAGTTGCATCAGGAAATGCTAACGGCAAAGATCTTCTCGCCCTAAAAAATTCAATTTTTGTATTACCGGAAATCAAGGATAATCTGGATTATGCAGAATCCGAAATGCTGCAGGAACTTTCAGGAGAAATCCATGATTTAACACATATCTATACGCTGATTGAGAATTCCATACGTGAAGATGCACCATTTACTATAAAGGAGGGAAATCTCATTAAGGACGGTTATTCAGAAACCCTTGATCAGATTAAGTTTTCCATAAAAGACGGAAAGGCCTGGATTGCCGGTCTTGAGAACAAAGAACGTGAAAGAACCGGCATAAAAACCTTAAAAGTCGGATTTAATAAGGTATTCGGCTATTATATCGATGTTACTAAAGCAAATGTCGATCTCGTACCGGACGATTATATCAGAAAACAGACTCTCGTAAACAATGAGCGATATATTACACCTGAGTTAAAAGAAATGGAAAACCTTGTTCTCAATGCTGAAACAAAGATCAACCAGATGGAATACGAACTGTTTTCTGAAATACGTGAAGAAATTCAAAAATATATTCGTCAGATACAGGAAACATCACAGGCTATTGCCAAACTCGACGTATTGTGTTCTTTTGCTACAGTAAGCAATAAATTAGGATATACAAAACCTGTTGTTGACGATAGCTACATATTGGAAATTAATAAGGGGAGACATCCTGTAATTGAACAGATGGTTAGTGACGGTATTTTCGTATCCAATGACACTTATCTGAATAATACAGACAACAGTATGATTATCATTACAGGACCGAATATGTCCGGTAAATCAACTTATATGAGACAGACGGCGCTTATTATTCTGATGGCTCAGGCCGGTTGCTTTGTTCCTTGTGATTATGCACATATCGGAGTGGTAGACAGAATCTTTACACGTATAGGTGCTTCAGATAATCTTGCACAGGGACAGTCTACATTCTATGTGGAAATGAGTGAACTGGCATATATCCTGAACTGCTCCAAAGACCGCAGCCTGATTATTTTAGATGAAATCGGTCGAGGAACAAGTACTTATGACGGTTTATCCATCGCATGGGCTACCGTGGACTACCTGTGTAACAAAGACACGCATATACGTACACTCTTCGCTACCCATTATCATGAACTTACTTCATTAGAAGATGAAGTGGATGGTGTAAGAAACTTTAATGTCGAAGTTTCTGAAGAAAATGGAAATATTGTCTTTTTACATAAAATTGTTCCGGGTTCTGCAAATCGAAGCTATGGAGTACATGTTGCAAAACTTGCCGGTGTACCGAAAGAACTTCTTGAAAATGCTGAAAACCGTCTTCATATTCTGGAGTCCGGAAGTCTGAAAGAAATAAAAAATGAAATAAACACCCAGGCGGAAACAGTTGAGGAAGAACAGATATCTTTCTTCTTGTCAAAACCGGATCTGCTAAAAGATAAAATCAAGAGTCTTAACCTGATGGAAATGACACCATCACAGGCTATAGGTATTCTTGAGGAATTAAAGGATTTTATAAATGATTAGAGTATTAGAAAAAAACATTGCAGATAAAATTGCAGCAGGGGAGGTAATCGAAAGACCTGTATCTGTAATCAAAGAACTTGTAGAAAATGCTATCGATTCCGGTGCGGATTCCATTACTGTGGAAATACGTTCCGGCGGAAAGAAATATATGAGAGTTACCGACAATGGGTGCGGTATTCCTTCTGAAGATGCAGAGACGGCATTTCTTCGCCACGCTACAAGCAAAATTGAAACCGTCAAAGATCTTGATGCTATTGAAACACTGGGATTCCGTGGAGAAGCGCTTGCAAGCATTGCCGCTGTAACGCATACGGAACTGGTAAGTAAGACGGCAGATGAAAAAGTCGGTCTAAAGCTGATTATCCATGGAAGTGAAGTGATTTCTTCCGAGGGAACAGGTTGCCCTGATGGTACAACCATTGTAGTTACAGACTTATTTTATAATACACCTGCAAGATTGAAGTTTCTCAAATCGGATTCAGCAGAAAGCAGCCAGATTATTGATTTTATGTCGAGAATTACACTTGCTTATCCTGATATACGTTTTCGCTTTATAAACAATGGAAATACTGTATTTTCAACATCAGGAAAGGGAAACTTACAGCATACGATTCTCGCAGTCTACAAAATGAATGAATATAGTGATCTTGTACCGGTTGATTATGCTGATGGATATAACCGGGTATATGGATTTATTTCCTCACCGTCACTTTCTAAAACGTCAAGAAGAAACCAGATTTTCTTTGTTAACGGGAGAACAGTTAACAGCAAAGTTATGGAAAAGGGCGTAGATGACGGATACAGAGAACGCCTGTTTGAAGGAAGATACCCGGTTGTTTTTCTCTTTGTTGAAACGAGCCCTGAGCGTCTTGATGTAAATATTCATCCGAACAAAAAAGAAGTCAGATTTGATGATGAAAAAGAAATTTTTAAGCTGATTTCTACGGGAATAAAACTGGCTTTAGGATCAAAAGAAGCTGTTGTGCAGGTAAAAAGTCCTTTTAGAGAAGAATTGACTGAAAAAGAAGAAAAGAAAGAACAAGTTGATATAAAACAAATATTGTCGACCAAAGAAAGAACACCTGTTACCTCTGCATTTACAGAATTTAAGCCTGCAAAAGCAGAAATTCCTGAAACCGTTGAGCATTCAGACCGCACAGTAGTTGCAGAAGACACTGCTATAGAAAATCTTTCAGCTGCACCTCAGATTTATGATGTGAGAGAAGAATATCGTCAGATGTCAGAAAGAGAAATAAAAAGCTCCCAGCCTTTTAACTTTGATGAGCTGACTTTTACAGGATCAATCTTCGGAACCTATATTACTGCAGTTGATGATACGAATTTTTACATGATTGACCAGCATGCAGCACACGAACGAGTTTTCTATGAGAAACTTGTTAATGAGTATCTGGCATCAGAAAAACTTCATCAGCCGATTTTAACACCAATGGTTCTTGAAGTTTCACCTTATGCTGTCGAAAATGAAGAAGAATGGAGTAGTGCTCTTACTGAAATGGGATTTACGATGGAACTCTTTGGACCGACATCATATGTCATTCGTGAGATTCCGACATTTATGACTCTGTCTGAAGCAGAATCCTTTGCAGGTGAATTTATTGAAAATATCGGTGAAAAAACAAATCTTAACAATACAGTAGTTATAGATAAGCTGATTATGAAATCCTGTAAATCTGCGGTTAAAGCACACGATTATCTTTCAGAAGAGGAAATTGAAGCACTTATGCAGCAGCTCAAGAAGTGCAGAAATCCGTTTTCATGCCCTCACGGAAGGCCTACATTTATAAAAATTTCACAGTATGAAATTGAAAAAATGTTTAAGAGAGTATAATGATGAATAGAGAAATTATTGTAATTTGCGGTCCTACAGCCGTTGGTAAAACTGAATATGCAGTAGAAACAGCACTTAAATTTAACGGTGAAGTGGTTTCCTGTGATTCTATGCAACTTTACAAATATATGGATATCGGAAGTGCAAAACCCACACCGGAAGAACGTGAAAAAGTTCCCCATCACCTTGTAGACTGTATAGAACCTGATGAAATGTTTACTGTTTTTAAATATCAGCAGATGGCAAAATCCACAATTGAAGATATCTTTTCCAGGGGTAAAACACCGGTAATTGCAGGAGGAACAGGACTTTATCTTAATTCACTGCTCTATGATATGGACTTTAGCGCACCACCGGGAGATGAAGAGTTTAGAAATAAACTATATCGTGAAGCTGAAGAAAATGGACCGGACTTCATCTACAAAAAGCTTAAAATCTATGCACCCGATGTTGCAGAGAGAATACATCCGAATAATGTAAAAAAGGTTGTACGTGCCTTGGAAGCTGCTCATAACGGTGAAGAGATAAAAGACTTTTCAAAGGATCCGGTTGCTACAAAAGATTATCAGGTAAGAATGATAGGACTTACACAAAACCGAGAAGAACTCTATGACCGAATTAATCGACGTGTTGATTTGCTTGTTCAGCAGGGTCTTTTTGAAGAAGTTGAAGGACTGCTAAACAGAGGATTGACAGATAGTGATATTTCCATGAAGGGAATAGGATACAAAGAAATTATTGCATATTTTGATGGGAAATACACAAAAGAAGAAGCAATTGAACTTGTAAAAAAGAACACACGTCATTACGCAAAGCGTCAGCTTACCTGGTTTAAAAGATATAAAGAAATGAAATGGTTTAATATTTCAGAGTATGATTCAAATGATGATTGTCTGAAGGAGATATTTAAATGGCTGAAAAACAGTTAAAAATTCATAACAAAAGTGACAGGCCTGATAATATTGTAAAAAAGGAAGCGGATATTTTTGAAGAATGTGAGTCTCTGGAAAAAGAACTCCCTAAATTTCTTGGGGGATTTTTCATTTATCTTAAGGGAAATGTTCTTCCTATGACAAGACTTGCTTATCTTCATGATATAAAATTTTTCTGTGATTACCTGGTAAGAGAAACAGACTTAACAGAAGCAGAGCAGACTGGAGAAATCAGGTTAAAGGAATTTGAAAAAATTACAGCAAAAGATGTTAATATATATCTGGATTATTGCAGAAAATATAAAAAGGAAACAGAAAAAGCCGTATATGTGTATGAGAATAACAACAAGACACTTGCCAGAAAAAAATCTTCACTTTCTGTAATGTTTAAGCAGTTGTATCGTGATGAACTTCTGCCTAAGAATATTACAGACGGATTTGATCCTATACGTGTGCCAAAAGCCGGAGAACAGGAAATAAAGGCATTACAGGATGATGAAGTTATGATTATGCTTGATGCGGTCTCAACTGGTAATGGGCTTACAAAGCACGAGCATGCTTATTGGGAAAAAACAAAAAAAAGAGATAAAGCGATTCTCATACTTTTTTTAACTTATGGTCTCAGACTTTCTGAGCTTCAGCAACTCAATGTTTCTTCCTTTAATTTTTCGCGAGGAGAATTTAAAATTTACCGTAAGCGTGGAAAAGAGTCTATTATGCCGCTAAACCAATCGGTTACCATGGTTTTGGAGGATTACCTTGCAAATGAGCGTTTGGAAGATGATAAACTTTCCGACAATGCCAGGGATGCACTTTTTCTATCACTGCAAGGTACAAGAATGACCGCAAGGCAGATTCGTGATCTTGTAAAGAAATATACTTCTATTGCACTTAATACTACAAGGGGGAAGGGATACAGTCCTCATAAACTTCGTGCTACAGCAGCGACAAGTCTGATTGGAAGAGGTAATTCCATTTATGATGTGGCATCACTTCTTGATCATGAGCAGGTAACAACTACACAGCTTTATGCACGACATAAACAGAATGTAAAAAGAGATCTTGTCCGTGATATGGAATGGGAAAAAGAACGTCAAGAAAAATAATCCGTTTACAAACCGGCGTAAAGGTCTATAATTATAGTATAAAGAAATAAAGATGGAGAAATTATGAGAAACAGAACAGATGATTTATTAATTAACGAATTACACATTGACGAAAAAGTAATAGAACTTGTAAAAAAAGCCGAAGGGGAAATTGAATCCCAGTTTACCGCGCTTGATGATATTATGGCATATAACCAGTATAAAGTACTTGCAGCACTTCAGGAGAACAGAATTTCTGATACACATTTTGCATGGAATACAGGTTATGGTTATGACGATGCAGGCAGAGCCGCAGTAGAAAGAGTTTATGCTCAGATTTTCGGTACTGAGGCTGCCCTTGTAAGACCTACTATTGTAAATGGAACACATGCTCTTGCAATTACACTTATGGGTATTTTACGTCCGGGCGATGAACTGATTTACTGCAGTGGAGGACCTTACGATACTCTTGAAGAAGTAATCGGAATAAGAGGCGAGGGAATGGGTTCTCTCAGAGAATACGGTATTACTTATAAGCAGGTTGAACTTCTTCCTGACGGCTCTATAGATCTTGAAACACTTGGAAAAACCATTTCGGAAAAAACAAAGATGGTTTCAGTACAGAGAGCAACAGGTTATGCATGGAGAAATTCAATTACAATTAAACAGATTGAAGAAATGACAACCTTTGTCCATAATATTAATCCGGATATTGTATGCATGGCAGATAACTGTTACGGTGAATTTATCGATGTTAAAGAACCTACTAATGTTGGAATTGATATTATGGCCGGATCACTGATAAAAAATCCGGGAGGTGGACTTGCACTTACCGGAGGATATGTATGTGGCAGAGAAGATCTTGTAAAAAAAGTTGCTTATCGTATGACATGTCCGGGAATCGGTGATGAATGCGGACTTACTTTTGGACAGACAAGAACGATTCTGCAGGGACTTTTCATGGCGCCAAAAGTAGTAAACGGTGCAGTTAAAGGTGCATTACTCTGTGCTAAAGTATATGAAATGCTTGGATATGATATCAGACCCGGAGTAAAGGATGATCGCAGTGACCTTATACAGTCTGTAAAACTGGGTTCACCTGAAGCAGTTGTTGCTTTCTGTGAGGGTATTCAGGCGGCAGCACCTATAGATTCTTATGTTTCACCGGTTCCATGGGAAATGCCGGGTTACGAATCAGAAGTTGTAATGGCTGCAGGTGCATTTGTTCAGGGATCATCAATAGAATTAAGTGCCGATGCTCCAATCAGAGAACCGTATATTGTATATTTCCAGGGTGGACTGACATATGAGCATTCAAAATTCGGGGTTATTAAGTCTGTAGACCAATTATATAAAAAAGGATTATTATCTATATAACACAAATTTCAGGGGGTTATGTAATGGATAAACAAGGGAGAAAAGGAACAGCTCAACAGATAGAAGATGAGGTAAAAAATAATATAAAAAAGGCTAAAAAAACTAAAATTGTATTTTCAATTTTAAAACTTTTAATACTGATTGGTATTGTTGTTGCTATACCACTATATATTTTCTTTTATCATCACGATTTTATTGATCAGTTTAAATCGTTTGAAGACATCATTACCTTTTTAGCTGCATATAAAACCGAAAGTATACTTATATATATAGCGGTACAGATCATTCAGATTATTATCAGCGTAATACCGGGGCAGGCTTTTCAGTTTGCCGCCGGATATCTCTTCGGTTTTCCAATGGGACTTCTATATTCAATTATAGGCGCCGCAATAGGAACAACCATAACTTATTGTCTTGCTAAATTTCTGGGCAAAGATGCAATTCACATTTTCTTTAACGAAGAACGTATCAATTACTTTGTAGAGAGACTTAACAGTAAGAAAGCCTATACGATAGTTTTTCTGCTTTACCTTATTCCCGGACTGCCTAAAGATATTGTCAGCTATGCTGCAGGTATATCGGAAATGTCATTCAGACCGTTTCTGATTGTATCTTTAGTCGGAAGATTAGCCGGAATGAGTGGAAGTTTACTGATTGGTGCATTTTATTTTAAAAAACACTATATAGGAATGGCTTTGGTTGGTGTTTTGGCCGTTGCAATGTTTATCCTTTGTTTGATAAAACGCAAGAAAATCAGTGTTTATATTGACCGTTTTTATGAAAAGCTAGTAGAATAATGATTTTATATGATACTTTTTACTTGAGTAAAAGGTGTAAACGGTAAATCACTGGTGTGGTGTTAGAATATAAATAGTACAAAATAAACATGACCATTTTCAATAAATAGTATATGATAGTCATAGATTAAGGAGGAGAATGGT
>RCNI01000782.1_pt1 | contig 18646 bp, 11 predicted proteins | sample 2041151 | NCBI WGS metagenome assembly RCNI01 (sample SAMN09708214, study PRJNA481090) | feces metagenome | isolation source: feces | place: Antarctica: Albino Rookery | reverse complement strand
AGGATCGCCACCGACGGTACTGTGCCTGTATTCGTGCGGAAAAATCCAAGGGTAAAATCACAGAGGAATTTACCCGCCGGGCGAAAGCTCTGGCCGAAGAACGCTATTACAGCGCAATCGCAATACCGGATTATGCCATGACCCAATATGCCGAGGATTTGGAGCGAAACCGGCTATATACGGATGTCGAAGGGAGATATCTGGAATGGAAGACTGGGCCGCCGGACAAGGGATATATTCAAAATCGAAGAGCGGAAATGTTTTGAAGCAATTAAACGACGCACAGCAAAATTCCAATGTTGGCAGTATGATAAAAAAATAGAGACAGCATTTATCGGTCTGAACAATTTATCAGTGAATCTGTTTATTTGATGTTTGTTTTGAGCATGTAAATAATAGGCTACTTCAAGATTTTCCAAATGCTATTAAAAAAATGTATGAAGCATACAAACCCTGCGAAAGGTATAGACCGAAATTATATGAGGCTGTTGAAGTTGTGCCAAGAAGAACTCCGGCATTTTATTGTAATTTGAACCTTTATGAAAAGCCTACACATGAAATAGATCTACGATTAGATATTGGAATGAATGATAAGTGGACAATAAGCTGACTGATATTTCCTGGATTTTTTCTTCATGATATATTTCCCTGTCGCATCTAATCCGGTGTGTTTGCGACGATTAGGAAAGCGAAATAATCTATCTGAATGCTATATAACGCACCCCCATCCCCTGAACAGGTCCAGTAACAAATCTACGTGTATTGGTTGATTCATAATCCATCATGACCGTTCGTCAATTGCACAACAACTTCCTGTACTCCATTTTGATCGAAATCTACGCAAGCAAAGGATTCAAGAATCAGTGGGGTATCAAACTTGGTGCCGACAATATTGCAGTTTTTAAGCACGGATATATTTTCTCTTATTCAGAGGGACTTGTACAGGCGCGTAGTTGTTAAGCGCTTCCCCTTATTAAGCACTTACATTGCAGAAAATCTCCCACCTTCCGGACAGAAGGTGGGAGATTGTTCTAAATCATGGAATTACTTTTTTTCCTTTTTCTTCTTTTTAAGAATCAGGATGATAATTAGTGCCGCTACCAGCACCACACCGCCAATTGTTCCGAAGAACAGAGGCTTATTAGCGTAGAAAATAACGAATCCGCTGCTAGAAACAGTAACCTTACTGAAAGACTCGTTATAGCAATTTGCCATACCGTCACTCTTGGCCGCACAGTCGCTGCAGATGATCTGGATCTGATTTTCCAGGCCCTTGGGGATGGTAAATACGATCTTTCCGTCATTGGCTTCCAGATAATCCAGAAGTTCCTGACCGGACATAGAGAATCGTGTACTGATATCCTTGCCCTCAGCATCCAGAATAGGTTTACCGTTAGAGTCCAGAATAATGACCGTCAGTTCGTTCAGGCGGCCACCCTCATCGGTGGGGATCAGGGTAACAGTTTGTTCCTCAGTATGGTATCGACCGCCATTCTGCAGGCCAGTGATGGTGATGGTGGGAGCAGTACGGTCCACCACAAAGCTGACATTCAGGTTCTTCACATCGCTGAATGCAGTGGTGTTGGTCTTGTCAACAGACTGGACGACCACATTGTACTCGCCTTCCTCAGCAAACAGCTCCTTGTTGATTACATAGGTGCGCTTGCTCCATTCGCCTTTACTGGAAGTCTGAGTAGTGGTATAGTCCTTGCCCTCTTTCAGTTCCACGCCATTGAGCATAACCTTGTAATCGTTGATAAGGTCCACATTGACCTCCAGGATTACAACATCCTTCTCTACATTGTTAACGTAATACTGGTTGACAAGCTTTTGCGTTGCCTCATCACCGAATCCAAAGACAGAACCCTTGCGGTTGACGGAGAACTGAACCTGTTCATATGCCTTGCCGTCGTCCAGAACCACTTTGCCGATGCTATTACCGGACATATCCTGTGCGGATGCGCTCAGAGTGTACATGGCATCCTCAGCAAGATTGCGTACAGTGTAGACATATTCTGCGCCGCTGATCACGGTTCTGGGCTCGCCCAGGTCGATTTCGGTAGTAGTGAACTTGCCGTCTTTCTGGCGCAGGACCGCCTTTAGAACGGGCTTCATGGAGCCCACATCCAGGTTTACATCCCGGATGGTGACGGTGAATCCGTATTCCTTATCCTTATTGGCAGAATCCGCCTTGATGTTGGAAACCAGAATCACAGGGATATTGGTATCCAGTGTCATCTGGTTGGACTTGTAGTCTGCCATCTGGTTGCCGGATTTATCCCGGTAGGAAACGCTGACCGTGTAGTCGCCATCTTGGGTGAGATTAAATCTGCCGTTGTGGTTATCCACACTTTCATCCTGCCAGGTCACATTCACAGGATAGGCTGCGCCGTCCTTGGTGACCCGAACCACTACATCGCCGGAATCAAAGTTTGCTTCGTTGATGTTGATAGTGCACTGGATGGTTCCGTTGTAGTAGGAAATACCGTTAGCAGTCTGGACAGGATGGTTGAAAGTGATATTGGCTACGGGGCTGATATTATCCACAACAATCCGATTGCTGTCCTGATATTGGTTCTTGTTTTCGCTGCAATCAAAGGCAGTGAAGTTCACAGTGCCATTGAACTGGTTATTTCTGCCCAGAGCATCTCTGGGAATGGAGAACACTGCAGTTGCGCTAGCACCGTTATAGGTGATCTCAGCGCCCCGGATTGCCTGATTCAGCAGCTCTGCGTTGACACCGCTGACGCCTGCGCTATTCAGGTAGCTGTAGGCAAAATGGTAAATTCCAGAAGTGATATCCGTTGCGGAGATAGTCACCGTAACCTTCGAATTATAATAGCCAAAGGTCAGGCGTTCCGCGATTTTCTGGAAAGCGTTCTCACTGTATTTGACCGTCAGATTGGTAGGTGCAGTCGTATCCACTGTGAACAGATCCTGCTTATAGTCTGCGCAGGGATTCTGAGCAATGTCCTGCATTGTGAAGTCCAGCGTGTAGTTTGCGTCCGTGGAAAAGTCCAGCTTTGCGGTGTGGACATTGCCCTTGTGGGTCCAGTTTGCATCGTTTTTCAGGTAGGAAGCATAATCAGTCACAGCCACATTGGCACCAACCACATTCTTAGCTTCCACAGTTGCTACAAAGTCTGCTGCACGGAAGTTGTGTTCCTGAACAGTAATCACAGCGTTCTGAGGTTTCGCATAGTATTCCCTGTTTTCAATTGTGTTGATAACAGCGTTATTGCCATACTTCAGAGTGACCACAGGAGCGGTCTTATCCACGGTGATGGTCTTGGAGGTATAGGTCTTTGTCGTCTTCTTCCCGTCGTTGGACTGGATGTCTGCATCGTTTTGGGAGAAGTCGGTGTAGTCAATCTGCACTACATAATCGCCGTCTTCACCAAAGAAAAGCTTTGCCGTGTGGGTATCACCCACGGTGTCCCAGTCAAGGTTTCCAGCTGCTGCACTGTAATCAGTGACAACGCTATTACCCTGGTCATCGGTTTTGGTAACCTTCAGGTTAAAATTATGGATAATCTCGTCTTCTGCACCGGACTTTCCTTCAAAGAAGTTAGAGTCTTTCACGGTCACGGTAGCGACCACATTGCCGTTATAGTAGGCAGATGCAGCCTCTGCAAAAGTATTGACATTCTGACCGTTCTTATCTACGAACTGGAGTTTGGTTTCCTTCTGCTCCTTCTCGTAGGTAACCTTCACTTCAGGAGAAACAGTATCGGTAACGATTATGTTCTCCTGGTCAGCATAGTTTTTGTTATTGCCTGCCCGGTCCATAACAGCTACCTTGAAACTACCTCTTGCCTCAGCGGGAAGCGTAAAGGATGCGGTAAACCGGTTAGCAGCAGAGCCAACCTTGGCAGCCAGCTTCTGTGTAAAGTCACCCATATGGGCATCGGTTGCACTGGGGTCTCTGGTGTAGCTCAGTTCGAAATAATCCACACCGGAGGTAATGTCCTCAGCAGAAACTGTGACAACTGCATCCGCCTGGTAGAAGCCAAAGCTCAGAGCCTTGAGCACCTTCTGGAGAACAGGAGTAGAATAGGTAATTACAATATTCTGAGCATTCTGATGGTCGATGATGAACTGCTCACTCTCTCTTGCATTGGAAGCTTTGCCTGCGAGGTCCGTGTAGCTCACATTGTAGGAGTAAGCCGCATCCACGGTAAAGGTCAGGTTCAAGATGTGAACATTGCCATCATGGGTCCAGTTGTCGGAATTCTTTGCAAAGGCTGCAAAGTCTTCCGTGGTCATGTTCTCATTCAGGATATTCTTTGCTTCCAAGGACAGGATAAAATCGCTGGCTCTGAAGTTGTGCTCTGTGACTTTAATAGTTGCAGTGCGGTCTTCCTTGTAGCAGTTACCGTTACGCGCATCCATATTGTCATAGCTGATGTCAATAACAGGAGCGGTGGAATCCACAGTAATGACCTTGGATGTGTAGTTCTTCTTTACAATATTTTTGTCGTCGTTGGACTGGATACCTGCATCATTCTGGGAGAAGTCGGTATAACCGATTTCCAAAATGTAGTCGCCATCCTGAGGGAATGTAACAGAAGCGGTATGCAGATCGCCTTCACTCTTCCATGTGATGGTCTCGGTTTCAGCACCGTCCACGGTCTTCTTCGCACCCTCAGGCAGGTACTCAGTAACATGGCAGCCGCCCTCATCGTCGATCCGGGTCACCTTGACCAGGAAATTATGGACGACTTCGCTGCCGCTGTGTACGCCTTCAAAGAAGTTTGCTTCAGTGACATGAATGGTTGCATCAACGCTTCCGTTAAAGTAGGCAGAGTGTGCAGTGGGGAAATCGGCCACTTCGTTGCCTGCTGCATCCCGGTAGAAAACCTTAGTCTGTTCATCAATAGCCGCATAGGAAACACTGATCTGAGGATTTGCCTGATCTACCACGATCACATGGTTTTCATCCTGTGCTTCCCGGCCAATATTGGCCTTGTTCACGGCATTCACCTTGAAAGCACCGCGGATCTGTTCATTTATCTTAAAAGTTGCAGAGAACTTTGCGGCATTTTCAGGATCCACATCAGGAACCAGTTTTTCGGTAAAACTTTCCTTGTTCAGGTCACTGGAGCCCGCTTCCTTGGTATAGGTCAGCTCAAAGTAATCTATTCCGGAAGTTTTATCCTCTGCAGTGACAGTCACATCCACACCGGCCTGATAGAAGCCAAAGGTAACCTTTTCCAGAAGCTTCTTCAGCAGAGACTCACTGTAGGTAATCGTCACTTTTTCGGCAGGAGTCTGGTCCACTACGAACTCAGACCGATCCTCAATTGCATCATTTCCGGACATATCCTTGCAGTTGACAGTAACGGTATAGCGTGCATCCGTGCTGAATTCAGGGAGGGTCAGAATATTGTTATTTTTGGAATCTTTACTCCAGTGTCTTTTATCCTTTGCGTAACCAGTGTAGTCTTCCGTGAGTTCTACAGGATTGTTGTAAATATCAACGGCATTCACTACAACTTCCACATTCTGAGGATCGAAGTTTGTTTCCGTAATGGTAACAGTAGCAATCCGGGGATCCTGATAGTAATTGGTATTGAATGCAGGCTTGTCATTGTATCCCACGGCAATGACAGGCTTGGTGCCATCAATAACGATATTCTTCTTATACTCCTTCAGTATGTTGCCGGAAGCATCCATCATCAGGTTTCCGGAAGCATCCTGGAAGGATGCGCTGATTCTGTATTCCTTCTCTTCCTCCAGGGGGAGTTCTGCCCGCCAGCTTCCATCTGCCTGCTGAGTCCAGGTCAGGGACTGAACTTTTCTGCCCAGTTTGACCACAGGTCGATTTGCAAGCTCAAAGTTCGTTTCCGTCATGGTGAACACAACGTTAACCGTACCCTGGGTATAGGAATCGCTGTTGGCATTTTCCTCATTTTCCTTCTGGTATTCGTATGACACATCTATCAGCGGATGGATAGTGTCCACTACGATTCGCTTATCTCCCTGCTGAATAGCAGAATTCTTTGCCTTATCGATAGCCTTGACACTGAGCACAGCATCAGCCTGAGGCATCAGCTTATCGGTGGCAGTGAATTTGGTTTTATCCTTCGGATCCTGCTGTGCAGAGATGATTCTGGTGAAACTTTCTACGTTTCCAGCTCCGGAGTCGGCGGGTTTGGTATATGTGATCTCAAAGCTCTCAACACCGGAGGTCAGGTCAGTAGCTTCCAGCGAAATGTCTGCCGGAGCATTGTAAAATCCGAATGTCACACCGTTCAGGATCTTATCCACGAAGGATTTACTGTAGGAGATTTTGATATTCTTTGCAGGATCATGGTCCACGGTGAAATCAACGATCTGATCATCAGCTTTGACACCGTTCTTGGCCTCGTAGGAGAATGTAACATGATAGGCATTGTCCTCACTGAAGGTGAGTGCATATACAAGACATCCGGGATATGCCGGATTATCTTTCCAGCCATCTACATTTTGGATCATTTCCTGATAGTCATAGGACCTTGTATTTCCCTTAATATCGCTGCCGGTAACTTCAATTTTCAGTCCTGCAGGCTTAAAGAATTCCTTAGGAACCACAAGGTTTGCAAACGCGGTTTTGTTGACAAATCCCCCGTTTTGGAAACTAATTTGTTTGCCCTCCTGATCAATGTAAAACAGGTCCACTTTCACAGAAGGCTTTTTATCGGAGATGATCACAGTTTCGGTATAACTGCCGATCTCATTGCCTTGCTCATCCTTCATAACATGGTCCACAGCATCGGTGTAGTCCAGCTGCACATTGTATTCTCCATTTCCAGACAGAGCAAGTTCACCTGTCCAGCTGCCGTTGCCGGGAGTCCATTTCACAGACTTCTGTGTTCCGTTCACAGAGACCACGGGCTGTCTGGACAGGGCAAAGTTGGCTTCCGTGATGACAAAGCTGACTGTGGTAGCAGTATTGTTGTAGTAGGTATTGTTATCCTGATTGCAGAACGAGCTATGGGATACTGCCAGTACCGGGTTGATTTTATCCACAACCAGCTGCTTGCCACTCTTTTCAGAAAAACGACCTACCTTATCCACCGCCTTAACGCTGATCTTGACATTGGTATCGTCCGACAGTTCCTTGACCGCAGTGTATTTGGTCGGATCTGCCGCATCCTGTTCTGCAGAGATGGTCTCAGAATACTGTGTGCCGTCAGGCTTGGTGTATGTAAGCACAAAACTCTCGACACCGGAGGCCTGGTCATGGGCTTCCAAATCAATCACAGCCTTGGTGGCATAGAAATAGGAAGTCTTGTCCGGAGACTCGGCATCGGGCTTGCTGCAAATAATCGCGAGTCCGGTGGGATCCTCCCCATCAGTCCGGATTCCCTTAACCACAATGGCATCGGTCATGGCGCCGTCTTGTATGCGCTTCAGATAGACAGTTTCGTCCTGTCCCTCTGCGATGAAGGGGATGCTGTCTGCCCAGTCGGTTTCTGCATAGCTGTTGGAGGTCTTGCTGATCTTGCAACCCTCAGGAGCCTGAATCAAAACAGGGCCGGCAACCCAACGGTTCTGAGTGATAGGTGTGACAGCCATTTTATTCTCAGCATCCACCAGAGTGGGATTTGCATCCAAATACTGTACATTCAGGGTATATGTTCTGGTAGACACCTGATACCAGTCATTTTCCTGTCTGGTTGCAGTAACAGTCAGAGTGCCAGTCTTGGCAGTGCCCTTGTCAGACAGGGTGATTTCACCAGTTTTAGCATTGATTACAGCACCCAGATCATTAGGGGCCAGGGCATATTCAATAACTGCAGCATTGGCAGTGTCTTCGCCGGAGCTCAGCGTATTCCGGTAGGTAGCCTGACCGTAATATATCACAGGATTTACATTTTCAAACTCAAAATCCTGATTGCCCTTGTTGATTGTGAGGGTATAGGTTGCCAACTGAGCTTTGCCAAACATGTTCTTCCACTCAGCCTTAACGGTAACTGTGCCAGGCTTGAGAATCTTCAGTTTTCCTTCAGTCTGATCAATAATTTCGGCAACATTTTCGCTGCTGGAATCTACAATCGTATACTTTGCTGTAGGAGAACGGAACTTGTCGCCAACTTTATTGGAAAATGTCAGGCCGTGAACATATGTCAAAGCTTGCGGATTTGGTTGCTGGAACCAATCGGAGTTCTTCACAGTAAGCGTAACTGTATAAGTTGCCGTTGCCGCGTTGTAATACTCATCACCGGGTTTTGTTGCCTGGACAGTCAGTCTTTTATAAGTTCCTACATTCGGTACTTTCAGAACACCGTTATGAGTCACCGATACGCCGTAAGATTCACCTACCATCTGGTAAGTAACCTCTCCTGCCGTTTGGCCGCCCTCAGCGACGTTGGAATAGTTAGATTTTTCATTCACCTCCACTGTGCCTGGATTAGCGGTTTTGAAGGCAAATCCGGTCTGATCTTTCTTGCCCAGAGTAATGTTGGAAAGGTTCACCTGAACCGTCTGGTCATAGGTTCCATCTCCATCCCAGTCAAACCGATACTTCTGAGTGTGGGATGTGATCATATCTGCAGTCAGAGACAAGGTCAGTGTCAGCGTGCCGTCTGCAGCAAAGGTATTCTCGCCGGGAACCCATTTCCTGCCGGTGGAAGTCTGATAACTGACATTGCTCAGCTGTTCAGCGGTCATCTGGGGGGCAGTCATCGTCAGGATCACATTCCAGGACTTATTTCCATTCACTTCCGTCCACACAATGGTCTGATCCTTCACTTCCACCACCACAGTCTCAGACGCATTGCCCGAAACTGTGCCCACACTGGAAGCCACACTGCCAAGCTTCATTGGCGGAACAGGATAAACCTGCTCGCCTGCCTGCATCAGCTTGATGGTCTCAGGCTTTACCTGAATGGAGGCAGTCTGGTCGTACTTGCCGTCTGCATCCCAGTCAAATCTCCATGCGCTTTTCAGCAGGGATCCTGACTGACTTGCCTGCAGCAGATCCTCTGCCAGTACAGGCATCCACAGGTTTACAGATTTTTCGCCTGCAGAAAGCTTTACAGCCTCAGACCAGCCGTCTTTGGTTTCTGCCTGGTAGCTCACATTTGGGAGCTGCTCAGGGAGTACATCGGCAGGAGCAGTGACCTTCACGCCCAGTGCCCAGCCTTCCGGGCGACCGGTGGCAGGATCTGCAGCAGACCAGAGAAGGTCTGTGTTCTCCACAGTCACCGTTGCATTTCCTGCACCGTCATCGGTTTTTGTTCCCTGAGCCAGTACTTCTACTGTGCCAAGGATTTCACCGACGGCGGCCGCTCTGGGAAACATGCCGGAGATCATCACAACACTCAGCAGCAATGACATGGCTCGTTTTCCCAATGCATTCATTTTCATATCGTTCCTTCCTTTCCTTTCCTTTTTTCCTTTTGATATCATTATCCAACATGTGTTGATTTATCTGCTGATTTGTCACATAGAAAAAAATTCTTCCATTCAGTACGCAGTGCATGCTGAATGAAAATACAGTAATCGATAACAGAATGTAGTTTTCAATGCCGATTCCATGGGTAGCATACCATACAATACCCATCGTTACAAAGCTGATAACCTGAGCCCAGTCGAATGCTTTTGCCAGTACACTGCTGCCAAAATTCAGCACGCCGGGCCTGGGTCTTTGCACCTTTTTGCGGTCAATCTGGGATTTTCGAAAAAATGCTCTGCGTCTTCCTTCCAAGATTCCCATAAGAAGTCCTCCGCTTACTGATCCTGCCCAAAACAGGATGCCCGGCAGGATAGGAAGATCTTCCAATTCCATCAGGAGAAAGGAGAGTGACATGATCAGGAATCCTGCCACAGCGCATCCCAGCAGCACCTTATCTGTCCGCTGATGCAAATGCCTCACACCCCCTATGCGATCACTTCAGAGGTGTGGATGTAAGTAACTTCATAGTCAACAGAGAACCTCTGTTCAGAAGCTTCCAGCACCTGCCCGGGAGCCTCCATGGGCTGAGAGAGGACCGAAGTTTCCATAGGATCTGCACTGAGTAAAGTGGTGGAATCCTGCTCCAGAACCGTTGTCATGTTCTGGTCAAGGAGGGCCGTTTCGCCGCTACACTGCTCTGAGCCGGACTGTTGACAAATCCGCTCGGTCATGGAAGGAAATGTATCTTCGAATACTGCGTGTTTCTGCAGCTTACCGGAAACAGAGATTTTTTCAGTCAACTTGCCTCGCTGGCGATTGATTATGCTGGGCTTGAAATTTTTGTCCCCGGAAGCTCTGTTCTGGTTTCGGATATTCTCAATAGCCCGCTTTGCAGTCCGACCTGAGAGATCATTAATAACACTTGGGATATGCAGCACAAAAAACAGCACAGCCGAGACAATCAGCATCAGAAGACATGCAATTCCTGTTCCATAAAACAAATAATAATAATCTTCATATGTCATTGTGATTCCTCCTTAGTCCACTGCGCTTTCCACACGGGCCACCGTGCGGGTAATGGCCTGGTCCAAGCCCTGCTTCAGTCTGTTGATATCCGGATTGGACGCCTTGATACCGGCTGCACTTTCCTGGATGGAAACCAACAGTTGCTTTAGTTCTTCAGGCTTTGTAACCTCCAGAAAATCACTGACATTGCTGTTTATCAGATTATTGATTTCAATCCATGCCTGGAGCTTATAGTCGTCGGCATAGGCACTGGCTTTCTGATTCAGACTCAGGAGTTTCTCCCAAAGGTTTTTGCGCTGAGTATTGAGTGCCTGAGTCTGGATAACCTTACCGCCCCGGAGCTGGTTAATCTGGGTGGTGCAATCTGAGATATCATAGAAAATAGATGCGATTTCGCCGTTTTCCGTATCGGAGTCCTTAACGCTCTTGAACCACCTTGCTGCACTGGAATAGCGGTCCCGGTCAAGTTCGGTATCATAGTAGGAAAGGAAACTCCAGCCGATGTCAAAGCAGACTTCTTCATATCCTTCCTGATCTGCTGTACGCAGATTTTCAAGTACATTTCTGCTATGAACAAATCCGTCAGATCCCTCTCCGTCCAGGCCAGCCTGCAACTGCTGCAGCTGCTGTCCTTCTTCCCTGCTGAGGTTAAAATCATCAATGAGGAACTGATTCAGTTTCAGATATGCATCCTTCCGGGTAGGATCCGTGAGAATCGCTTCATAATAGGACTCAGTGGAATCGGCGCCCCGAAGGATCTCGTCATAGTTAGCCATTTTCTGCTGCTCTGCCAGATAATAACTGGTAACTGATGCAGCACCAAAGGCCAGCGTCAGGACGGCAGATGTCACAAATGCGCCCAGCTTTCTCTTCTGCTTTTTTCGGTAGCTGTCATTGATCTCCTCATAATGATCCAGTGCATACATGAGTTCTGCCGCAGACTGATACCGGTCATTAGGGTCTCGTTGGGTACACTTTGCAATAATCTTTTCAAGGCCCGTGGAAAGGGCGGGATTAATTTCTCGAATGGGCTTGATTTCATAGGGTGGCTCGCAAGGATTTTTTCCTGTGACCAAGTGGTAGAGCGTGGCACCCAGACAGTAAATATCCGTCCGGGCATCGGTCTGACCCATGCCGCCGAACTGTTCAGGTGCAGCATAACCCACGGTACCCAGACAGGTGGTATCTGCCAGATTCTTTTCCTTGTATTCCCGGGCGGTACCAAAGTCGATGAGTGTGACATTGCCGTCAGGCTTCAGCATGATGTTTGCAGGCTTCATGTCACGGTAGATAATGGGTGGAGTTCGGGTGTGAAGATATTCCAGGACATCACACAGTTGCTTTGCCCACATGATGACATTTTCCTGAGGCTGTGCACCGTACTCCTCCAGGGCTTTACTCAAGGAGTTGCCCTGAATATAGTCCATGATGATGATAAAGGAATCCTCCGTATCAATCACATCGATGATGCTGGGAAGGTTGGGGTGGCTGAGTTTTTTCAGAATGTCAGTCTCTGCTACCAGTCCCTGTTTGACCACTTCAAAGTCCTTGATTCCGTCCTTACGGACCTCCTTAACAGCCCACTGCTTATTGGCTTTTTCGTTCATGGCCAGGTACACAACACTCATGCCGCCCTGACCTACTTTATTTAGTATTTTATATTTTCCGTCTACAAGAGATCCTATTTCCAGCATGAAACCAGCTCCTTAAAATGTTCTGATCAGCAACGCAGAAATGTTGTCCCGTTCCTGGCGTGCCTTGACCGTATCAATGAGATAAGCTGTATTTTGCTGCATAGTCGCATCATCAAATAGAATCCCTGGCTGAAGCTTTTCGTAGATCTCCTCCGGGGTAATCTGATGGCGGAAACCATCTGAACAGAGCAGGTACACTGCATCAGACTGAGTTTCACCGAAGAAGAAATCCGGATATACCGATTCGGAAGCACCCACGCACTGCAACAAAACACTGCTTCTGGAGTCATTCATAGCCTCTTGTGGAGTCATCCTGCCCATTGCAACCTCACGGGCCACAAAAGTCTGATCTTCGGTGAGCTGTCTCATACCGTTTTTCAGCTCATAGACACGAGAATCTCCCACATTCAGAATATAGTAGCGACTTTGCGTCAACAGAATGGCCACCACCGTGGTGCCAAGCCGGACACCCTGTGCTGCCCCATAAGCCTTAATTCGCTCGTTCTGCTCAAGAATAAGGTCTGTCCACTGGCTACGGATGGTACCGTCTTCTATGGGGCTTTCGGATAGTTGGGGCAGAATCTGATAAACCCAGCTACGGAATCTCTGGATCACTGTGGCACTGGCAAGCTCCCCTTTTGCAAGGCCGCCCATACCGTCACACAGGACAGCAAAGGCCATAGGCCCCTGGGCTGTATGCATAGTCATCACCGTCAGGCTGTCCTGGTTGGTACTTTTCACAATGCCAACATCCGTGTTGGCCGAAACTATAAAATTCATAACATTTCCACTTCCTTACAATCGCTAAATCGGATTTCGGGCCGAAAAAGCAGTGGCCAGATTTCTAATTTACCGTTCAGTACTCCCTGAATTCAAAATCCTCGTTTGCCAGACGAATCTTAGATCCATGGCTTAACTGGGTTTCCACATTGCTAGGGATCATGGTGCCATTTAGGTAAGTATGATTGGTGGAGTTGGTATCCAGGATGAAGTAGGATCCATCCCGGGTAATAATATTGGCATGGCTTCTGCTGATTGCCGTGTTATCCCCGACAAAGTAGTCCACATAGCTTCTTTCTTTTCCGATGCGGAAAACAGGCTTATTCAGCATGATTCTTTCATTGTTTTTTATCCGGATCAGATGAGGCTTCGGAGCGGCAGACGCTGCGCAAGCATTCAGGACAGTTGTCTCACCGGACGCGCTGCCCAGAACAGTCGTTTCGCCAAAGCTGATGGGGGCGGCTGCCTGAGGCTGAGCGGTCGTAAATGCCGGAGCTGCCTGGGCAGGCTGAACAGGTGCCGCACTCTTTCCGACATCCGCAGCCGGTGCTGCAGCAACAGATACAGGCTGCTGTCCGGGAATTACGAAGCCGGAATCACCGGATTTTACAGTCTTTTCGGGGACCGGAACGGCAACCGAAGACTTTTTATGCTTGTTCTTCTTCTTTTCATTCTGCTGTTTGTAAATTTTCGCATTCTCTTTGCTGTAATGCTGCATCAGGTAAAACCAGGACATTTTCTTCTCGCCGTTGCTTTCCTCGTCCTTTTTACCCTCGCCAGAATTGCCGACAGCTGCGTCCTTGGACGGCTGAGGAACCGCCTTTTGAGGTGCATTGGGCCGGGCAGTTACAGGAGGCTGAACAGGCACGGAATTCTGTATCTGGGCCTGCTCCAACTGCTGCTGCATGAAGGTCTTCTGGGGTACAGACTGCTGGGGCTGGACAGGAGGAACCGGCTGGTGTGCCGGCTGTGTCTGGGCCTCCTGAGGCTTAGGCTGTACCTGCTGCGAGGTTCCCTGAAGCTGTCCCAACAGTTCCTTTAGTTCCGGCAGGAATATTGTAGGTGCTCCATTGAGATAATTGAGGAGCTTAACAACATGCTCAGAACTTTCGGACGTATCAAATTGGGCAGTAAACAGAATATTTTTCAGGAATGTACCAAGATTGGTATGTTCAAATTCCAGGTTCTGAATTGGCAGACAAATCATTTCCGATTCGCCGGTGGAAACATCAGTAAAGATGTAATCTGTGTCAAGCAGCAGGCTTTCCGTCTCCAGCATATAGTCTTCCGCCGCCAGCATGGCATCCACCAGGCCACTGATAAAGCCAAGCAATCTCTTCTTATTAACTGCGCCGGAAAACAGCTGGGTGGCAGAAACTTTGGAAGATACATTGTATTTAATATATTTGTCCGTATCTATCTGTGTGAAATTTGCAGGTACAAAGCCGGGAATATCATTGTTTGTAAGCATTCCCAAGCTCATGCTGTCAACGATATCACTTTCTGCAATCCGATAGACAAGGTAGGTATTTGTACCCTGATTTTCAAATGTAAAGTTCATTTTGACACTCCCTTTATGAATTGAAATTGTATTTATAAAGACGAAGGAGTTCCCAATGCCCGTCGGTCATGACAAATGCATTTCCGGAAGGACTGAAGTCTCTCGCATCTGAAAACTGCGGCGCAATCACCAATCTGCCTTCCAGATCGATATAGCCCCATTTCCCTCCGGAGCAAACTGCTGCAAATCCGTTGGAAAAACTGTGGGCATCTTCATACTTTGCTTCAATTACCATCTTACCGTCTTTGTCAGCAAAGCCCCATTTTCCGTTGACCCGGACAGCCGAATATGTGGAGTCCAGGAACATCCGGGCATCCTCAAAAGATGCGATTTCTTTGCCGTTGATGTCGATCATAGACATCTTCTTGCCGTCGGATACAAAGAGCCGGTCATTGCGGTAAACAATATTTTTTTCGTCCTGAACTACAGAATCGTAGGTTCCGCTTCCGAGTTTCTGCCCGTTCTTGTCAATCAAATGCCATTTTCCCTTTTCCTTTACGGCAGCGACACCATTGCCCAGGGATGATACATCTTCATATGCACCAAATACATGCTCATGTTTAAGATTGTAGAAACCCCAGATTTTTCCGTTATAGAGTGGGAAAATATCACCGGAAATGTAGCCAACTTTCTCCACATTGTCTACATTGAGAACCACATGCTTTTTGTTTCCATCTTTGTCAATAAAATACGCTTTGCCTTCCAGATCCACAACAGGTGCCATGTCCTTGGAGAACGGGCCTGCATAGGAGTAGACAAAGTCAGTTGCTTTTTTTCCCTTGGAGGTAACATAGCCCCACTTATCCTCTATCATAACCGGGCAGCGGCCATTGCTGAAGCTGCCTGCGTCATCATATTCACTGTTAAAAAAGTAATAATACTCAATTTTTTTCATGATCTCATCGATTGCCGGAGAAGACAGGTTTTTCTTTCTTGCCATATCTGCCAGCTTGAAGCACTCGATATAGTCCTCCATTTGGTCGTAGGAGATCATCATAAATTCAAAAGATTCCACATCGGTAGGATACTGGGCAAGCATTTCTTCTCCCCAGTCCATAGCTTTCTGGTTCCACTGGGCATCCCAGTAGAACTCACCAATTTCCCTGGAAAGTTCCACAGAGGGTTTCAATTCAACGCACGCCAGATAATCCTCCTGTGCGTCCACCAAAATTCCCTGTTCTCTGTGGTCCCTTGCGCTGGCGAGCAGTTCATTGTACTGCTGAAGGGTATCATATTTGCTGTCATAGAGCATGTATGCAGACAGTACAAACGACAAAACCACTACAATCGGGACTATGAATTTATAATTTTTCATAACCAGCCTCACATTCCGGAAAGTGCAACCGATAGAAATGTTCCCAGCACGAGAGCTGGGCCGAAGGGAATCGCATCTTTCCGCGTTTTCTTTTTGGTAATCAGCAGGATCAAGGCTGCTGCAAAGGCCGCAAGCAGTGACAGGAAAATGGCTCCCCAAATTCCCTCCAGCCCCAGCATCAGTCCCATAACCACAAACAGTTTCATGTCACCGAAGCCCAGGCCGTTTTTTACAATTAGAGCACATAGAAGCGCTGCCGCCAACAAAGAACCTGCTGCAATTGCTTCCGATGCCAAATTCGTCCAGATGAATTCATTCCCCACAAGTAGTTCAAAAATAAAAATGATAACCCTGCAGATAATCCCAAACACTATGAAAAGATTGGGGATTCTGTAGGTCTTATAGTCAATATAAGCCAGCGGCCATATAACAGCCAGGAGGCACATTCTTTTAATATTCACCCACACAGGATTCGTCGGATACATTCTGGGAAACAGTGCCGCAATCGTGACCGTAGCCACCACTGCCAAAGCACTGTAAATCCATAACGATGTGGGTACGGTCCCGTTTTGAACGGGACCGATTTTAGATTCTGTTTGCTTGTCTGATGTCCATTTCTCCATGTCTCTCAGGGTCAGGAAAAAACTGACCATGCAAATCACACCTGTCAGAACAGGAAGCAGAATTGCCATGATTTCTACCTCTTTTCTCTCTCTAAGGATTTTAGTTTCCCTCTGCTGAAGGACTTCCGTATCCGTTTCGGACAGTTACCTTGACACCAGGATGAGCCTGCTGGAATTCCCGAACTGCCTGAGATACCAGAGAAAGGTCTGCATCATCTGGGATTACCATCACAATATTATAGGATCTTGTTTCAGGATCCGAATGTATCGTTGTCTCGTTCCCGTCTTTGTCAGTTACCTTAATTTCCTCGCCCTTACCGTGCACTGCACCATAGAGGCTGTTGTAAGCAGCGGAGATTCTTCCCTTGAGACCGCTGACGGTCTGATAGGATTTGCTGTGTGTGTCTACGGATATCACGGTAACAAATTCATTCTTGCCTCCCTGATTGTCGTAGGCATCAAAGCCCGCGCCGCTGTCAGTGTAGTCATACTTTTCTTTTTCCTTGGCCACAATCACTTTACCGCGATTTGTAACATCCTTCATGTCCCAGATATTCTCTCCGTTGTGCTTAACCTCCGTGGGAAGTTCATTATTCTGGGGATTCATTTTGGATATTCCGTTTCCCCAGGCCCTTGTTTTGCTGCACTGGCGGATGGTAAAGTCAAAGTCTAGGTTCAGAAGCTGAATGAGCTTGACCTTATAGGTCACCACCAGCTGGATCTCGTTGCTCTTTCCATGGGCCATCAATGTGCTGTACTGGAAATCCAGCCCATCCATTCCGTTTACTACATGCAGCCTCTTAAGAAATGCATCGGGATCATCACCGGGGGTGGCTCTCAGGTTCTTCTTCATAAAGGATTTTGCCAGAGTCTTGGCAAACACCTGACTCTTCAGTACTTCCTTGGATTCACTCAATGCCATTTTTCCCATACCGATGACAAATCCCCTGGGATCATCACCGATGGCATCACCGTATTCTGTTACAAGACTATCCACAGTGCCCTTGCCCTGTTCCACTGCACTGACGAGAGAGTCAAAATCACCGCTTTCCAGGCTGTTGCCAGCTGTGGTAAGGGCATCCATAAAAGTGTCCACACCATCAATGGTATGTTTCGCCAAATCTACAGAGCCCTCTGTTCCATCACTGGATTTTTGATCCAGTTTATTGAGTCCCGTAACGTAATAGAGGTAGGAGTACTGCGAAATCTCCTTTGCAGCAGAATTTAAAGAAACCGCTATTTTAGCCTGCGCGTAACACACGTTCACAACAGACAGGATTGTAAGGATCATAAAAATAAATGCTGTCAATGCAATGGTCGCTTCCACGACGATTGCACCTTTTTCTTTGCGCATACTCTCCCACCTCACACAGATTCTCGACCTAAATTATTTTGCCCGGAAAGAAACCTCATTGCCAAGTGCAACTTCTTCTGCTACAGAACCGGCAGCACCAATCACTGTAAAGCCCTTGCCCAAACCAAAGAAGGGACTGTTAATCAGCTCCGTTACGCTGTCAGGGATTTCCAGCTCTTTGAGTGCCACGCAACCAGAAAAAGCCAAATTATCAATGGAAGTCAGGCCGTCGTTCAGGATCAGGGTATGCAACTTCACACAGTCCTGAAATGCAGAACTCCCCACTTTGGTTACACCGGTGCCGAATACAACAACCTCCACATTGTCGTTCAGACCGAAAGCACCTTCATCCACCACCTTAACATTGTCGGAGATGCGAATACCTTTGATAGTGGAACCGAAATTAAAGGAATACTTCTCAACCAGAGTCACGGGCTTTCCGTCAATGGTATCAGGGATTACAACAATATCATCATTGCCCTGGTAGTCGATGATGCCAATGCCGCCGGTTTCCTCATCCTCTTCGTACTCAAAATCCTCTGCGGGAGTAACCGGGTGATCCATGACATCCTTCAGGGAGACGGAGCCTGTAGAAGCAGGTTTGCCGGTTTCTTTCGGTGCCTCGGTGGTTTCATTCTGAGCAGAAACCGTTGTTTCCGGTTCGTTTTTCTCTGTCACATCAGTGTTGCCCTTGCCGCAGGCAGCTACGCTCACCATCAGGCAAATTACTAGAATGCTTGCTAAAAATTTTTTCATTGTAAATTCCTCCAATTTTTATAATCGCGTATTATGTTAATAACCGCGTGTTATATTGATTTTGTATGTACACCAGTCTGTTTTGGTGTCCAGGTCATTGCTGTATTCATCATAGCTGAAGAACGGCAGGGTGGTCATCAGCGGCTCCACCTTCA
>RCNI01000781.1_pt1 | contig 18668 bp, 11 predicted proteins | sample 2041151 | NCBI WGS metagenome assembly RCNI01 (sample SAMN09708214, study PRJNA481090) | feces metagenome | isolation source: feces | place: Antarctica: Albino Rookery | reverse complement strand
TGGTAGACGCGCCACTTTGAGGGGGTGGTGACAGCAATGTCGTGTGAGTTCGAGTCTCATTCTCTTCACGAAAAGAATCTGCGGAAATAGCTCAGTTGGTAGAGCATAACCTTGCCAAGGTTAGGGTCGCGAGTTCGAGTCTCGTTTTCCGCTCCATATATCACAGTGTTGAAGCCCAGGTGGCGGAATGGTAGACGCGTACGTTTCAGGTGCGTATGTCGCGAGGCGTGCAGGTTCGAGTCCTGTTCTGGGCACTGTAAAAATGCGGAAATAGCTCAGTTGGTAGAGCATAACCTTGCCAAGGTTAGGGTCGCGAGTTCGAGTCTCGTTTTCCGCTCTCTTTTAAATTTGGAATTATTTGCGGAAATAGCTCAGTTGGTAGAGCATAACCTTGCCAAGGTTAGGGTCGCGAGTTCGAGTCTCGTTTTCCGCTCACAGAGAAATCAACATGTTGGTTTCTCTTTTTTTTTGTCTTCCGCTTTCGTTTATTCTTCAGATTGATATATATTTGCGCTGTAATTTAAAGAAGAAAAAAACAATGAAGACGTATGACATTTGTTTTTCAGACGGAAGTTCATCAGAAGGAAAAGGCTTTCATCTGAAAACAGAGGAGAAGGCCATTCGCATGGCAGAAGATATGCTGGCAACAGGAAATCGTTTTGTTGAAGAATATGCCGGTGGAATGATTACCGTAGTAGACTCCGATGGAGAGACTGTATGGAGCAAGCCGATACCGGAATAAGGCAACTGATTATTAATTGTAAAAACGGAATACTTATGTTCTCAGGAATTGTAGAAGAATATGCAGAAGTGGTAAAGGTGGTGAAAGATCAGGAAAATCTTCATCTTACTTTGAAATGTTCGTTTGTGGACGAACTGAAGATAGATCAGAGCGTATCTCACAATGGGGTTTGCCTGACTGTGGTAAGCATCCAGGACGGTACGTACACGGTAACTGCCATGAAGGAAACCATTGAACGTTCAAATATCGGTCTGCTGCAGCCGGGTGATAAAGTGAATGTGGAACGCAGCATGATGATGAACGGCCGTCTTGACGGACACATTGTGCAAGGGCATGTAGATCAGACTGCTACTTGTGTGGCTATCAACGATGCGGAAGGTAGCTGGTATTTTACATTCAGGTATGACTTCAATCCGGAGATGGCCAAGCGTGGATATTTTACGGTTGACAAGGGCTCGGTGACAGTGAACGGAGTGAGCCTGACGGTATGTAATCCTACTGCCGATACTTTTCAGGTGGCTATCATTCCTTATACATACGAGCATACCAACTTCCATACTTTCAAGGTGGGCAGCGTGGTCAATATCGAATTCGACATTATCGGGAAATACCTGAGCCGTATGATGCAGCTCAGCCGTTAAGGGAGTATATATAATAAAGTGCGAGCCGTTTCTGTTCTCCTTCCGAACAGAAACGGCTCGCATTCTTTTTTATCTGTGCAGAAAGAATCAGAGGTCTTTCAGCTGGATGGTATTTTGTGTGGTGGTATATTCCTCCCGAGCTTTGATGAGCATGTCCCATGATTTGGAATGTAGTTTGCGGTCTATCTTGAACTTCTCAGAGCCGGCTGAATCGATACGGTTCAGCAGCATCCCTACGGTGAGCTGGTTGATGTCGACACCGGGAAGATAGCCTGTTTCCCCTTTTTCATCGTTGATGGTTTCATATACCAAGGTCATGTCTTGCAGCTCATATAGAATCTGCTTGGTGAGGCGTAGCGGAATGCAATACTCCTTTCCCAACTCCTCGGCTGTATATGGTTTCTTGTTGTTCTTGAACCGTTTGCAGATGGCTGAGAGGATAATGGTGCAGAAGAAGTCATGATAGCGGCGGCTGATGCGTGCGCTGTCTTTTCTGAAATCGAACGAGTCCAGGTTCTGGCTGGCATAGTTCATTTCTGCTCCGAAGAGGCAGATGGTCCATGAAACCTGTGTCCACAAGAGGAACATCGGTATGGCTGCGAAACTGCCGTAGATAGCATTGTAGCTGGTAATCCATATCTGGCTGTTTACATAGAAATACTGGAAAGCCTGGAAGGCGGTGCCTGCCAGAATACCTGGAACGATGGCATGCCGGAGTTTCACTTTGGTGTTAGGGATGAAGATGAAGAGTCCGATGAACATGGCCCAAGTCAGTGTGTATGGGATGAGGTTTACCCAAAACTGCAGAAAGGGAGCCAGCAGCCGGAAGTTGTCCAGTTCCTTGACATAGGTCGTCATGAAGATGGTCAGTCCGCTGGATATGACAATGAGCAGCGGCAGGAGCAATATCATGGAGAAATAGTCGGTAATCTTGCGGAACACCGTGCGTGGGCGTTTAATTTGCCAGATGGCATTGAAGCTGCGTTCGATGTTGTCTGTCAAGATCAAGATGCTCCACATTAGCATGATAAGTCCGATTCCAATGAATACTCCGCTCTGTGCGTGTTTCAGATAGGAATTAATCCAAGTCATAATCAGTTCGCTCTGCTGGCTTACTACACCTTGTCTTATCAAGTCTTCTATCATGGCGTTGAATCCGAATCCCCTGGCTATGGCGAAAAGCAGGGCCAGGATGGGTATGATGGAGAATATGGTGCTGTAGGTCAGTGCAGAGGCGCGTACCTGTATTCGGTCGTCTTCATATCGGCTGATAGACAAAAGAATGATTTTGATATACGAATAGATTCGATAGCGTAGGGGAGAGACCTCATCGGGCGTGATTCTCCAAATATCATCTCTGAGGAAACATTTCCAGCGGTTGATGGTTTTGCTGTTCATCTGCGGTGGTTTTAAGAATAAAAAAAGCAGTCGGTCTGTAAGCCGGGTTCTGTTCTCTGCAAGCAAAGTGTCTGTCATTTATCTACGCCTGCCGTCACCGACAGGCTCTAGCGGTCTACCCTCCGACGTGGGGCGAGCAGCCCTCGTTAATGCCGGTTTACATGACCTTACAACTCCTAAGATGCACAGCCCACTTATCGCTAAATGGCTGGTAGGCTCTTACCCTACCTTCTCACCCTTACCCGACGCAAGCGTCAGGCGGTTATTTTCTTCTGCATTACTCTATCTTCGCAAATAGCTTTCTGTTAGGAAGTAGGACGCTCTGTGTTGCCCGGACTTTCCTCTTGTACACACATGTACCAGCGACAGACCGACCAACTGCTTTCGGTACAAAGGTACATAAATAAACTGAATATACGATAGGTTTACATAAATATATCAGTTATATTTGTCAAACTGACTGATAATGAATGTAAATTTGTCAGTTTCTCCCGTTAATGGCGGTTAATGGCTCTTTGTGCTTTGTTAAAAGAGGAAAAAAAGAACTGACAGAGTGTACAATCGTATGAAATTTGTTATACTTTAGCATGTGAAATGTTAAAGTAATAATGAAATTAACTATTTAAACAGGATAAGATTATGAAAAAGATAACTAAGTTTGCGTTAGGCACTGCGGCAGTTATTGCTATCAGTGCAGGGGTGGCAGGAGTTACAACCTATTCACTGATGCAGCCGGAACAAGATAAGGTAGCTTCTTTCTATGAAGAGTTTCAGACAGCGGCACCGGTACATTATACCGCAATGGGGGCTTCGGCACAGCCGGTTGACTTGACAAAGGCTGCTGAAAGTTCTTTAAATTCGGTAGTCCATATTATGGCGGTGCAGCGCAGTAAGGTGCAGACCGTACAGGCACAGCCGGATATCTTCGACTTTTTCTTTGGAGACGGACGCGGACGCCGACAGCAGGTACAGACTCCAGAGCAGCGTGGTTTCGGCTCGGGGGTAATCATTTCGAAAGATGGGTACATCGTAACCAACAACCATGTGATTGACGGAGCCGATGAGATTTCTGTAAAACTGCATGACAGCCGTGAACTCAAAGGTCGTGTGATTGGAACAGACCCGAACACCGACCTTGCCTTGGTGAAGATTGAAGGAGATGATTTTCCTGCTATCCCGGTGGGAGACTCTGAGCAGCTGAAGGTAGGTGAGTGGGTGCTTGCAGTGGGTAATCCGTTCAATTTGGGTTCTACCGTGACTGCAGGTATTGTAAGTGCCAAGGCCCGTGGCTTGGGTGCCAACGGGGTGGAATCATTCATTCAGACCGATGCTGCCATCAATCAGGGAAACAGTGGTGGCGCACTGGTGAATGCGAACGGTGAGTTGATGGGTATCAACGCGATGCTTTATTCTCCTACTGGGGCGTATTCTGGTTATGGGTTTGCTATCCCGACCAATATTATGACTAAGGTAATAGCCGACTTGAAGCAGTATGGAACGGTACAGCGTGCGTTGTTGGGTATTGCCGGACGTGATATGGGCAATGAAGTCTATCCGGATGAAATCCGCAAGCAGCAGAAAGAGCTGGGCATCAACGAAGGTATTCAGGTAGTGGAAGTAACCGAAGGTGGTTCGGCTGCCGGTGCGCTAGAGGCAAACGATGTCATCATGAAGATAGACGGTAAGAAGGTGAAGACAATGGCCGAACTGCAAGGGGCATTGGCTAAGTATCGTCCGGGTGACAAGGTGACTTTGACCGTGTGGAGAGATAATAAGGAGAAGAAATTCACCATTACCTTGAAGAATGCACAGGGAAATACCAAAATCGTGAAGAACGCAGATATGCAGTTGCTGGGTGCTGCCTTCCGTAATGTGCCAAGAGAACTGAAACAGCAGCTGAATTTGGGATATGGCGTGCAGGTAACTGGTGTGACTGACGGCAGAATGGCTGATAGTGGTGTCAGAAAAGGCTTCATCATACTTAAAGTGAACAATGTGCAGATGAAGAGTGTGAAGGATTTGGAAGAGGTGATGAAAGCAGCTTCACAGTCGCCAGACCAGGTGCTGTTTATGACAGGTATTTATCCTTCTGGCAAGCGTGCAAACTATGCAGTAGACTTGTCTCAGAATTGATGATAGGTTAAGAAAAAAATAGAGGTTTATCATTTAAGTTGTGGAAGGCTGCTTTGGGATTCTCCGGGCAGCCTTCCATTTATTTATTTGCTTCCGAAATAAAGGAAAATCATACCGATAAGGACCAAAATCAAATCAATGGCTTTGCTCTTCAGGTTCTTTTCCCTGAAAATCATGGCGCCAAACAGAAATGATACGATGACACTTCCTCGGCGTACCATCGATACGATGGAAATCATGGAGTCTTCCATTCTCAGTGCATAGAAATAAACGAAGTCGGCAGCCGACAGGAATATAGAAATGAAGATGATGCACCAGCTCCAGTGGAAAGGGGTAGTGGTCTTGCGTTTCGGCCACCAAAGGAACATCAGTACACTGCCCATAATAAATAACTGGTAGATATTATACCAAGACTGTACCACCATGTTGTTGAATCTGCTCAGCAGGTATTTGTCGTAGAGTCCGCTCACACTTCCCAATACAGCAGCCAGTACAATGCACCAAATCCAGTGATTGTGCTTGAAGTCGATGCCTTCTTTCTTTCCGGAGCGGCTGAGCAGGAAGAATGACAAGATGGCAAGCAGTACTCCTATCCATTGGTATATGTTCAGCCGTTCGCCGAAAATAAGCAATGCTCCTACCAGTGTCATGACCGGGCGGGTTGCATTGATAGGGCCTACAATAGTAAGCGGCAGATGTTTCATGCCGAAGTACCCCAAGACCCATGAAGAAAGGACGATGAGTGATTTCAGAAGGATGAACTGGTGCACTTCCCATCCGGTTGTTTCGGGAATGAAGAAAATGGTTTCCTCCAATGTGTGGGGGAGGTAATGAGATAAAAGAATAAGAGGAAGAAATATCAGACTGGAAAACAAGGTGTTCAGTCCGAGAACTGGCAAAACGGCATTGTTGGCCAAGGATTTTTTCTTGAAAACGTCATAAAAACCTAGTAAAGCTGCCGAACAAAAAGCTAATAATAACCACATGATACTTATATTTAGATAAAAAAAAGAGGTGCAAAGTTACGATATTTTTCTGTTTTTTTTATTAATTGCATGATTTAGCTGCTTTGAACATATATTTTTAGAAATAATATTTGTAGTATTTAAATAGAAGAAATATCTTTGCAAGCAAATAAATAACCGAAAAGAAATAATCAACCATGAAAAATCTCAATCAGATTCTTTTAGGAGCATGTGCCATGATGATGGTTACTGCTTTTCCAATGAACTCTCTTGCTCAAAGTTTGTCACCTTCTACTAAATGGGAATGGAACAAAGGAACTATTGTGGTAGAATCACCGGAACAGGCTCCCGGTCAACAGTCTGCCATTGGTTTGACTCTTCCTAAAATGCAGGTGGTGCGTGTAGGTTTTGTGGGACTTGGTATGCGTGGTCCTGGTGCTGTAGAGCGTTTTACTCATATTCAGGGAACTGAAATTGTGGCTCTTTGCGACTATGAACAAAAGCGTGCTGAAAATTGCCAGAAGTACTTGCAGAATGCTTGTTTGCCAGAAGCAGATGTGTATTCAGGTGCTGAAGGTTATAAAGCACTGTGTGAAAGGGAAGATATTGATTTGGTATATATCGCAGCCGACTGGGATCACCATTTCCCTATTGCTGAATATGCATTGCAGCATGGTAAAAATGTGGCTATTGAAGTGCCTTCTGCCATGAACTTGGAACAGTGCTGGAAATTGATTGACCTTTCAGAAAAGAACCGCAAGCATTGTATGATTCTTGAAAACTGCTGTTATGACTGGTTTGAAATGAATACCTTGAACATGGCCCAGCAGGGAGTGTTTGGAGAAATCATTCGTGCACAGGGAGCTTATATCCACGACTTGAGCGACTTCTGGCCTTATTATTGGAAGAACGGCAAGGAAGACAAACTGGGATGGAGATTGAGATATAATAAAGATAACCGAGGTGACGTATATGCTACTCACGGACTGGGCCCTGTGGCGCAGGCTCTTGATATTCATCGTGGCGACCGTATGGCTACTTTGGTGGCTATGGATACCAAGTCTGTTGTTGGTAAAGAACTGGTGACTAAAGCTACCGGTGAAGAATGTACCGAATTTAGAAACGGTGACCATTCTACTACACTTATCCGTACAGAAAAGGGTAAGGTTATCGAAATCCAGCATAACGTAATGACTCCTCAGCCTTACAACCGTTTGTATCAGTTGACTGGTACCAAAGGTATGGCCAACAAGTATCCGGTAGAAGGATATGCAGTAGACGCTTCTCAGATGAAGGCTTCTGGTGTACAGCCTAAAGTGGATAATCTGAGCACTCACTCTTTCTTGCCAAAAGCTGAAATGAAGCAGATGGAGGAAAAATTCCAGCATCCTATCTTGAAGAAATACGGTGAAATGGCCAAAGAAGTTGGTGGACATGGTGGTATGGACTTCATCATGGATAGCCGTATGGTTTACTGTTTGCAAAACGGATTGCCTTTGGATATGGATGTATATGATTTGGCAGAATGGTGTGCATTGGCCGAACTGGGTGCCATCTCTATGGATAATGGTTGTGCGGCCGTTGCTTTCCCTGACTTTACTCGTGGACACTGGAATGAAGTGAAAGGTTATCATCATGCTTTTGCTGCGCCTACCGATGAGGCTCAGGCAGAACTGGATGCCGCTACTGCTACTATGCTGTTGAAGGTGCAAGGTATGAAAGAATGGATGGGTGGACTGAAGAAGTCGCACACTGTTCCTACTGCCGATGCTCTGAAGGCGAAGAAGGATGCTGTGGCTGCTCAAGTTGCACTGCTTACGCAGAAAGCCGGTGAAACTCCTGCCAAGGCTCAGGCTGATGCATTGAAGCAAGCTGCTAAAATTTTGAAGAAAGCTGATAGCTTGAAGACTCAGCAATGATGCTTTTAACGCTTATGTATACATAGGTTAGAAGCTTGCTGCTTGTATACATTCAATAATAGAAAAATAGTTGTGATTAGAAGATGGTGGCATTTGGAGAAAATGTCACCATCTTTTTCTTTTTATTATGAAGTCTTCTCTGTATTGTGGAATTGTGTAAAATTGTTACCTTTACAACCCAAAACTGATTAGTTGTTAAATATAAGATTTATGATGAACCATCAAGAAATATTCGTGGCCTTTATGTTAACTATGTTGGCCGGACTTTCTACAGGTATAGGTAGTTTGATAGCTTTTTTGGCAAAGAAAACCAATACTCGTTTCCTCTCTTCTGCATTAGGGCTTTCGGCTGGAGTGATGATTTATGTATCTTTCATGGAACTGATGCCCGAATCGGTTCATCTTTTGTCAACTGTTTATTCCGAAAAGCAAGCCAATGTGTGGATGCTGGCATCCTTTTTTGCGGGAATTGCTCTGATATCCCTTATAGACTGTTTGGTGCCGGAGGATGAGAATCCTCATGAAATTCATCAGGAGGGGATAAACGAAGCGCACCGTTCCAAGTTACATCGTACAGGACTTATGATGGCTTTGGCTATCGGAATCCATAACTTCCCGGAAGGTCTTGCCACTTTCGCTTCCGCACTAAACAGCATGGACATTGCCTTGCCTATTGTGTTTGCGGTAGCTATTCACAATATTCCAGAGGGGATAGCCGTTTCTGTACCCATCTATCATGCCACGGGCAGTCGCAAGAAAGCATTCTGGTATTCTTTCTTGTCGGGGATGGCAGAGCCGGTAGGAGCTTTGGCGGGTTTCCTGTTTCTGTTGCCGTTTTGGAGCGCTACTCTTAATGCCTTGCTCTTGTCGTTTGTATCAGGTATCATGATTTATATCTCGTTTGATGAACTGCTTCCGGGTACAGAAAAGTACGGGCATCATCACTACGGGTTGTTGGGCGTGATAATCGGTATGGCTGTTATGGCTTTAAGTTTATTGCTGCTTTAAATGGTTTGTTTATTGCTTGGCTATAGAAGAATTATAAAATTCTTATTAAACGACAGTGTTTGTTATGTGAAGTTTTTTTTATGGTTAGCCTGTCTTGTTGTTCAGATGTAAACGATTTTTTTACTGATTGTGTATTTGGTCGCCTTTTTTTGCTTGTAGGATGTCATGGAGGCTTTATGTAGTTAGTTTTTTTAGAATGAGAAGAAGTAACTCTAACCTTTTTTAATAGATTGAAGGCAGATTATTATCAATTAATGTTAAATAATGGGAGGGGGGTAATAGGTTCGTTAAATAAAAAGAATTATTTTCGCACCGAAAAATTAAAAGCCCATTGGATTTACTAAGAAAAGTAACTAATATAATTGAATTTTTTAAAAACCTTAATCAATCTAAAACAAAACAATGAAAACGTTGGAAAAACTATTCATTGCCTCAAGTCTTGCATTATGCTCGCCTTATTGGATAAGTGCTAGTGCATCTTCAGGAAAAGGTAGTGAACTTCACAGGTCTTTAGTTAAAGCATCAGGCAACTCAGGTGCAGTAGAGAAAACCCAAAAGACAAGAACTATTACAGGTATGATTGTGGATGCGAGCGATGATACTCCTATTATTGGTGCAACAATCAAACTGAAGGGGAAAGCTACTGGTACCATATCAGGATTGGATGGTGACTTTTCATTGGAAGTGACTAGCAAAGATGCTTTGGAAATTAGTTTTGTGGGGTACAAGACTAAAATCGTTCCTGTTGGCGAGTTGGGAGTTTTTAACATCAAACTTGAAACCGAAGCCGAACTGCTGAATGAGGTAGTCGTTGTAGGTGCAGGTACTCAGAAAAAAGTCAGTGTGACCGGTGCCATTACAGCTGTAAAAGGTAGTTCTTTGGTAATTCCTACTTCTTCACTTACTTCTTCTTTTGCCGGTAAATTGGCCGGTGTGGTTGCTACAACCAACAGTGGTGCTCCAGGAGAATCAGCCAACTTTTACATCCGTGGTATTGGAACATTCGGTGGACGTGCTACTCCTCTTATCATGTTGGATGACGTGGAAATCTCTGCAGGCGACTTGAACCGTATTCTAGCCGAAACTATCGAAAGTTTCTCTATTTTGAAGGATGCTTCGGCTACAGCTATCTATGGTGCACGTGGTGCTAATGGTGTTATGTTGGTCACAACCAAAACCGGTAAGGAAAATGAAAAGACTCAGATTAATGTAAGTGTTGAAAATTCCTTTAACGTGATGGACCGTTTCCCTGATTTTGTAGACGGTGCTACTTGGATGGAAATGTATAATGAAGCCCAACGTACACGTAATCCTCAAGCAGCTCTTCGCTATTCACAAGAGGTAATTGACAATACTAGAGCTGGAGTCAACCCTTATGTTTATCCTAGCGTTGACTGGACAAAGGAAATCTTCAAGAATATGGCAATGAGCCAGCGTGCTAATGTAAATATTCAGGGTGGTGGTTCTAAAGCTACATATTATATGAGTATTCAGGCTAACCATGATACCGGTTTGCTTGATACACATAAGTTTTATTCTTTTGACAACAATATCAATAACTGGTCATATAACTTCCAGAATAACATCCGTTATAAACTGACATCAAGTACGACTGTTGATTTACGAATGAATGCACAGATTATGAACAGCAGTGGTCCTGGATATGCACCGAAAGATTTGTTTGCCAAAGCATTTTATACAAACCCTGTCAGTTTCCCAGCTATATTCCTGGCGCAGGAAGGTGATACCCACCCTCGTTTCGGTAATGCATACAAAACTGCAAATGTCCTTTATGAGAATCCGTATGCGTTCATGAATACTTCATTCAAGAACCAACAGGCAAATACATTGAATACTTCATTGAAGGTTAGTCAGGATCTTGACTTTATTACTAAAGGGTTGAAAGCTACAGCATTAATTAACTTCAAGAACTGGTCTTTTAATAACTATACCCGTACTATCCAACCTTACTTCTACCGTGTGAAGACCGGTTCTTATGATATGGCTTCAAATGCGTATGAATTAGAACGTATCGGTACTTCAGGAACAGACTATATTGCTCAGTCTGGTATCACCAAGGGTGGCGACAATACCTTCTTCTTCCAGTTTACTTTAGACTATAACCGTCGTTTTGGCAAACACGATGTAGGTGGAATGTTGCTTTATACTCAGCGTGAGTACAAAAATGATGTGTTGCCAAATCGTAACCAAGGAGTTTCCGGACGTTTGACTTACGATTATGACCAGCGTTACTTGGTAGAGTTTAACTTTGGTTACAATGGTACAGAACGTCTTGCAGCTGGTGAGCGTTTTGAGTTCTTCCCTGCCGTATCTTTGGGATGGGTTGCTTCAAGCGAAAAATTCTTCGAACCATTATCAAATGCAATTACATTCCTGAAACTGAGAGGTTCTTATGGTTTGGTAGGTAGTGACGAAACAGGTGGAGCTGGTTCTCCTCATTTCCTTTATATAGATGATGTGCAGGTTACCGGAAACGGTCGTCCCGGATATACTACAGGTGAAAACCTGAATGTAAGTTATTATGGTCCTGTGGTAAGACAATGGGCTGTACAAAACGGAGGATGGGAACGCGTGAAGAAACTTGACGTAGGTTTTGATATAGAGCTTTTCAGAGACTTCAGCCTTACATTCGACTTCTTCTATGACAAACGCTATAATATCCTTCTTCACCGTGAAGCATGGCCACAGTCACTTGGTTTCCATGAAGCTAAACCTTGGACCAATAAAGGTAAGGTAGACAACTGGGGTTATGAAGTAAGTACTACATGGAATAAGCGACTCACTAAAGATTTGTCGATGGAAATGCGTGGTACATTCACTTATACTCAGAACAAATATGTAGATGTAGACGAACCTGTATATCCTTATGTATGGCAGACAGCAACAGGCAAGCCATTGAACAGATGGAATGGATATGTTGCCGAAGGATTGTTCCAAAGCCAGGAGGAAATAGACAACAGTCCGGTACAGAACCTTGGTAGCAAGCCTATGCCTGGTGATATAAAATATCGTGATATCGACGGTAACGGTGTAATCAACGATGAAGATAAGGTGATGATTTCTAAGACTGCCAATATGCCTCGTATTCAGTATGGTTTCGGATTGAACGTAGACTATAAGCGTTTCAACTTCGGTGTGTTCTTCAATGGTTCTGCTATGCGTGACGTTTATATCGGTGGTCTGGACCCATTCGGCCAGAACAATTATAATGCCATGAAGTTTGTGGCAGATAATCACTGGAGCGAAGCCAATCCTAATCCAAACGCACAGTATCCTCGTCTTGGTTTGATGAGCAGTGATATTTCCAATAACAGTCAAATCAGTACCTATTGGATGAGAAACGGTAATTTCTTGCGTTTCAAGACTCTTGAAATTGGTTATCGTTTTGACCACGTCAGAGTATATTTTACAGGAAACAACCTTGCAGTGTTCAGTCCGTTTAAGATGTGGGATCCGGAACTTGCATGGAACAGCTATCCTTTGCAGCGTACTTTCTGTATTGGTGCTCAGTTGACCTTCTGATAAACTTTATTAATTTTTACCTTGAATATAAATATGAAATCTTTTAATAGAATTAAAAATATAGCATTTTTGGCTTTTGCTATGACATGCGGAATGAGTTCATGTGATTATTTGGACATCGTTCCACCAGAACAACCAGACTTGGCAGATGCCAATAAAGACCGTGAGGCAACATTAGGGTTCTTATACTCTTGCTATGGCTCTATCTATAACCCACAGGACTATAATACTTTGGAAGCTGGTGCTGATGAATTTGTGGCACCTCGTTTGTGGGAAGAAGGAATGCAGAAAATCCAGTGGGACCTTAACGAAGCCGCTTCATTGGCTGACGGATGGCGTTGGGGTAACTATTATCGTTTTATCGGACAGTGCCACTTGTTTATGCAGCAGTTGCCTAATGCTCATGCAATCAGTGATGAGGAAAAGGTGCAGATGAAAGCGGAAATAGATTTCTTGCTTGCTTATTATCATATGTGTGTATTGTTCCAGTATGGTCCATGTCCTATCAATGATTCTTACATTGCACAGGATGCTCCTACTAGTTCATTCCCTGGTAGAAGTCATTTTGACTATGTGGTGGATTGGTGCTGCAATAAGTTTGACGAAGCATGTGAACATTTGCCTGCCACCCGTGAAGGTGATGACTGGGGACGTGCAACTTCTGTAATGGCTAGAGCATTACAAGCTCGTATGCGTCTGTATGCTGCTTCTAAGTTGTGGAACGGAGAATTCCCATTCAGAGATTGGAAGAACAAGAGTTATGAAACTCCGGGATATGGATTGGAATTGGTAAGCATGAACTATGACAAGGGTAAATGGGATAAGGCTTTGGCTGCTTGTCAGTTGGCTTTGCAGGAAGCGGAAAAAGCTGGTCATAAATTGTTTACTTTGGAAGATTCTGAAGCTCTGAGAAGTCAGGAAAATGTAGCACTTCCTTATGTGCCTTTCCATGATAATTTTTCCGGTTCGGATGCTGAAAAAAATGAAAATTTCTGTAAGCATGTGATGCTGATGCGTTATTTGATGACTACTCGTGTCAACGAAGGTAACAAGGAGCTGATATGGGGTATTGCCAACCAAGGTAACATTATTGTCGGTTCACTTCCTCACCGTACCATTAAGAATAACCAAGGAACCTGGAAAGGTGGTTGGGGTGGTGTAAATCCTACCTTGAATGCTTTGGCTCGTTTCTATAAAGAAGATGGTAAGCCTATTGAAGAAAGTGATTTGAAGAACCCTGACTGGTATAAAAGTGCCAATATTGAAGGACGTAAGAATATTATCAAATTCAATACTAATCGTGAGCCACGTTATTATGCATGGGTTGCTTTTGATGATGGTGATATGGGATGTCAGCTTGCTAATGGCAGTCCGTTGCATTTGGAATTGCGTAACTCGGAACAGCATGGATACAATCCAGCTTTGTTTAACCGTGATAACTGTGAAACAGGTTTCTTGAACCAGAAGTTCATCCAGCCTAAGTTCCAGCACACACCAGGAGGTGAAAACAATGTTTCCAAGCCTCGTCCATTGATTCGTATGGCAGAACTTTATTTGAATTTGGCTGAATGTTATGCTAATCTGAATCAGAATGATGAAGCCCTTAAAAATTTGAATATTATCCGTAAACGTGCCGGAGTTCCTGAATTGAAAAGTTCTGATATTACAGGTGAACATACTTGTATGGAGTGGGTACAGAACGAACGTGCTAATGAATTGTGGTTGGAAGGTCAGCGTTATTATGACATCCGCCGTTGGATGATTGCTCCTAAGACAATGGGTGCTGGAGTACGCTTAGGATTGGATGCATTGCATCTTGACCCAACATTTGAAGATTTCAACAAGCCTACAGAAATTACACAGAATTTCAAATGGACTAATAGAATGTATGTATCTCCTATCTTTAAGAATGAAGTGTATAAAAATCCACAGTTTGTACAGTTCCCTGGTTATTAATTGATTATAATAAATAAACGTGATGAACAAGATTAATATATTTGCATGCTTGATGGGTGGTGTATTGGCTTTGTCAAGCTGTGAAAAATACGATGATTTAGTGCCAGCTCAATATCATAATGTATTGAATATAAGAGATTATGGTTTGCAGAAGGTTACTCTTTATACAACAGGTGTAGACCCTGTATGGAATTTTACAATCATGAAAGGCGGTTCCGAAGCCGGATACCAGTCTTCTGCTTCAATCAGTGTGATGTCGGAAGCTGAGTTTAAAGACTACAAGGAAAGTAATAATGTGCTGGCTGAATATTTGCCAGAAGCATATTATGAGATTCCTGAAACTGAGTTCTCTTTTGCAGCTGAAGAAACCTATAAGATAGCAGGAGTAAAGTTCAAAGTTTCCGAAATCAAGGAATTGATGAAAAAGACCGGAAAGAAATATGCTTTGCCTATTGTGATGAATAGTGATGTTTCTAATGTCAATAATAATCTCATTATTGCTCAGTTGAATGTGGAAACTCCTACTTTAGGTTTCGATTTGGCTGGTGGCAACTTATTTGTTCCGGGTGCTACCATGACTCAGTCGGGAGCAGAGAAAGCGACAATAGAAGTGAATGTAGAATTTTCTACAGTTAATCAGAAATTTACCTTTGATGCAGCTGTAACAGAAAACTCCAAGAAGGTTTTTGAGGAATATAATAAAACTCAAAATGGTAAATATACTATTTTACCTGAAGGTTCTTATACTTTCAATGGCAAAGGATTGAGTTTTCCGCAAGATGCTACAGAAATGGCATTGTCTATCGAAGTGGACCGTACTAAATTGAGCTGTGGTGAATATATTTTACCTTTGGCTATTAGCAATGTCTCAAATACTCATTTCGAGGTGAATGCTAAGAAAGAAGTAGTATTGGTAGGTGTGAAATATTTGCCTTCTAAATTGAATCTTACTGTAGATCAGTTATCTTCAAATTCTATACAGCAAAATGACGGTACCGGTTTGGCTGGTCTGATTGACGGTGATTTGACTGGTGGTGGATATTTCCATTCAAAATGGGATACTCCTGTGGTTGATGCTACGTATGGTAACTATATTCAAGTGAATCTAAAGACTCCAATCAAGAGTTTGTCATTTGAGTATTATACTCGTGTTCAGAACGGAGCAGGTGCTCCAACAGATATCAAGTTGTTTACAAGTAATGATGGCCAGGCATGGACTGAATGGAAACGTATCAATAACGGCTTGCCTCTCGGTGGTAACATGAAGTATTCATCTAATATCTTTACTTCAGAAACTAGCTTCAAGTATGTACGTTTTGCTGTACTTCAGAGTGCTGCAGGTAGTTTGACTACTGGTGGTGGTACATATTTCAACTTGCATGAATTGACATTCTACGGTAATTGATAAATTATCGGTATACTTTTAAAATAAGGGGTAAAACTATTGAGGTTTTTTGGAGCATTTGAAATAACAAATGTTGGTAATCTTTGAATGGCTTTACCCCTTTTTTTATACTATTAAAACATCAAATTTTCCTGAATCCTAATTGAAGATGGAAAATATTACGAAAAACACTTTAAAATGAGAACATTCTTTTTTCAGACATTAATGCTTTACTCATTACTTCTTTTTGCCAATTGCAAAGATGATAATGAGGTATTAAATCAGGCGGAATTTGAAATTGCGCAAAGCGATTTGAAACATGAACTACTTGCAGGGGCTGCACGTATCTCAATCCCTGTGAAGACTAATTTGAATAAAAACGATTGGAAGGCAACAGCATCCGAAAAATGGCTGTTTGTATCGAAAACGGAGGACTATCATAAGAACCAGCATATTTCCATTAATGTTAATGCCAATCTTGAAAAGGCTACCCGAACAGGTGTAGTAGAGGTGGAGGCTTCGGAAAAGAGATATTCTATATCCATTACTCAGTATGGGAAAGATGAGGTGAATGTAGAAGGCGATTTGCAAGTAAAACCAGAAGGAGCAAAGGCTAGTGAAAGTCACCCCGGATTAGGTATTGAATTGACTTATGATGGTAAGTTTGACCCAGTAAACAAGCATTTCCATACACCTTGGGAACATTCGGCTAAATTCCCTGTCACAATGGATTACTTCTTTAAGGAGGGTACCGAATTGGATTACCTTATCTATTACCCTCGTGCTGGAAATGGAAACTTTGGAGAGTTGTCTATCGAAATATGCACCGATAAGGAGCATAAGAATTTCAAGAAGATAGCAGACCTTAATTTCTATATGAGTAATTCACCTTCTAAATATTCTTTCAGCAAGACTACAGCCCTTACAGGAGTGCGTTTCTCGGTAAAAAGTGGATTGGGAAATTTTGTAAGTTGTGATGAGATGGAGTTCTATCGTATAAATGGCGATAAGCCTCTCGACAAGCAGTTGCTGACAGTATTTAAAGATATTACCTGTTCAGAGTTAAACGACAACGTGAGTGAAGAGATGATTCATCAGTTGCCTTCGCAGTTTGCATTAATAGCTAATAAGTTGAAAAACAATACTTATGATGCGTATGAAAAGCAGTTCCGTATTCATGAGTACGAGCCATATAGTGTACCTTCAGAGTGGGCTCATAAATTGATGACCAAGGATTATGGTATACTTGATAACCCTACAGGTATTTCAGTGAATAAGGGTGATGAAATTATTGTATTGGTAGGTGACACTCACGGGCAGACCGTTAGTTTGCGTAGTATTTGGGATTCTCAGGTAGGTGGTGATCAACCTTATATGCAGACCAATATCAATGGAGAGAACTATATGCTTACCCCCGGAGTGAACAAACTCAAAATGAGAGAGCAGGGACAGTTGTTTGTACTTTATAACACAGACATTACCGCTGTACCTCAACCTATAAAGATACATATTATTCCGGGCAGTGGTGAAGTGACCGGATATTTCGACTTGAAGATACATCAAACCGATGAGGCTTATAAAGAGATTCTCTCTAAAGCCACTCATAAGTATTTCTGTGTAAAGGGTGAGAAAATCATGTTTTATTTCCATCGCAGCAAAATGCTGGAGTTTGTTCCAAACAATATTCTATCGGCAATCAATCTGTGGGATGATATCATCCGTTGGGAACAGGAACTGATGGGTATCGATGATGTTTGCCCCAAATTGTTTAACAACCATATCTTTGCAATTTCTCCGGAGGGAAGCTATATGTGGGCTACCAGCGGATGTATTGCTTTTGTATATACAAAGTTAGGGGATATTCTATTGAAGGATAATGTGATGGCACAAAAAGACAATGCTTGGGGACCTGCTCATGAAATTGGACATATTCATCAGGCTGCCATCAACTGGCCTGGCTCTACAGAATCGTCGAATAACTTGTTCTCAAATTATATTATGTATAAGTTGGGTAAGTATTGCTCAAGAGGAAGCGAACTGTCGGCACTTGCTACAGCACGCTTTGTTAACAATCAGGGATGGTGGAATATGGGTTCTGCTACTCATCAGAACGAAGATACAGAGGTACATATGCGTATGAACTGGCAATTGTGGAACTATTATCACAGATGTGGTTATAAGAAAGATTTTTGGCAGACATTGTTTAAGAGACTAAGAGAAGACCGTATCGTAGAGTCTAATCCCGGTGAAGGACAGTTGAAGTTTGCGATGAATGCTTGTGCTGCAGCCAATGAAAATTTGACAGAGTTTTTCGAACGTTGGGGATTCTTTGAAAAAGTAGATGCAGAAATAGAGCAGTATGGCAAATGGAAATATAAAGTGACCGATGAGATGATAGCTCAAGCCAAGGCTTATATGGCTAAATTCCCAGCTCCAAAACATGCATTCTATTATATAGAAGACCGACGAAACGGTGATGTTGGCATCGAAAACTATAAGGTGGGCGACGTGGGATATTATACTCAATTTAAAGAGAACACACAGAAAACCAAAAAACCGAGCTACACTATTTCTGGCAAGACTATCAGTATTGCAGATGGTAGTGAGGCTGTTGCTTTTGAGGTAAAACGTAACGACAAGCTGTTGTTCTTCTCTAATTTCTTTAATTTTGAAGTGCCTCAGTCTATAGCGGTAAATGATATTAAGGTTTATGCAGTGCAGGCTGATGGAAAACGAGTTGAAGTAACAAAGAAATAAGGTTAGTACTGAATTGAAAAGGCACCAGTCTTTTTGATAAAGGCAATGGCAAGGGATGTTTCCGTAGGGGGCATCCCTTGCTTGTTATTATTCTGGTCGTTTTGTGAGGTATGGAGGCCTATGTGTTAGGGAGTGTCTGATTTTGGGCATCTCATTAAGGGGGAGACTTTGATGCAGATTTATCAAAAACATTTTGCAGGAATGGAAACGGAACAGCAGGAA